>Ga0272442_10007730_pt1 | contig 13814 bp, 8 predicted proteins | sample SSMForm2O_FD_200262 | JGI IMG/M metagenome (GOLD analysis project Ga0272442, IMG submission 200262) | Marine sediment archaeal communities from Little Sippewissett salt marsh, Falmouth, MA, United States - SSM-Form-2O | ecosystem: Environmental > Aquatic > Marine > Wetlands > Sediment ...
TCGGGCGGCCGGCGGGGCGAGTGGATCGCCGCCGCCGTCGTCCTCGTCGACGCCGCGACCCTCGAGCCCATCGAAATCCGCCGGGCCGGCATGACCGCCACCTGGCCGTACGTCCCCGGGTGCCTGAGTTTTCGCGAAATCCCCGCCCTTCTGGAGGCGTTTAAACGGTTGGAGCGGCGGCCGGACGTCGTCCTCTGCGACGGCCAGGGCCGGGCCCATCCCCGCCGGCTGGGGCTGGCGAGTCATCTGGGCCTGGCGCTGGAGGTGCCGACCATCGGCTGCGCCAAGAGCCGCCTCGTCGGCGAGGTCCGGGGCGAGGTCGGGCGGGAGCGCGGCAGCCGGGCCGCCCTGAGGGACGGGGGCGAGCGGATCGGAACGGTCCTGCGGACCCGCACGGGCGTGAGGCCCCTCTACGTCTCCGTCGGCCATCGGATCGACCTGGCGAGCGCGGAGCGATGGGTCCTCGCTACCGCCACGCGGTACCGCCTGCCGGAACCGGCGCGGATGGCGCACCGGGTCGTGACGGCCTATAAGAAGGAGCACGCCCAACGTGGCGATGCGTAACCGACAACGCGGCCAGCGGCTGGAGGGCGTCCGCGCCATCTTCTTCGACGTGGGCGGGACGCTCGTCTACAGCGACCTCGGGCACCTGGACCTGTTGCACCAGGCGCTGCTGGCCATCGGGTACCGCCTCACGCGGGAGAAGGTGATGGAGGCGAACGACCTGGCGCGCCGGGCGGTGGCCCGGAGCCGGCGCCGCCATCCCGCCCGCATGAATACGCATACCGCCAGCCGCATGTGGCTCCAGCACCTCGCCGCCGCCCTCGACCTGGACCTGACGAGCGAGGTGCTGGAACGCGAACTCGCCCGGGCCATCCGCATGGTCGAGACCCATAGCCCCGAGACCCTCGACCCCGACGCCCACGACCTGCTCCGCGACCTCCAGCACCGCAAATTCCGCCTCGGCGTCATCAGCAACTGGGGCGAGGATCTGCCCGAGTACCTCACGAGTTTCGGCCTGGCCGACTACTTCGAGGTCGTCATCGCCAGCGAGGCCGTCGGGGCGGCCAAGCCCCACCGCGAGATTTTCCTGCGAGGCCTCTCGGCCCTGGACGTCCAGCCCCGCGAGGCCGTCCACGTCGGCGACGATTACTGGGCCGACGTCGTGGGCGCGCGCGGCATCGGCATCCAGGCCGTCCTGATCGACCGCGACGGCCAGGACCCCCACGCCGACTGCATCACCCTCGCCCGCCTCGGCGACCTGGCGGCCATGGTGTGACCCGATAGCGCGATGGGCGGCAGCAGCGGGCTCCGAGCCACGAGCCCGGCATCGGAGCCGCCGCACGCCGCCCCGCCAAGGATTACCCGTGGCGCCGGCCGTTGAAGCGGTCCGTTCCATCGAGCGGAAAACCGGACGTTTCCACTTTGCGTTGACCGCAGACGAAACGACGCCCGCAAAAGACCGCCCAGGTCCCTCCTCTCAAAGCGGGCTTGGCCGGCTTGCACGTCCGGGCTGCGGGGGAACGCGATTGACCGAGTGGCCGCCCACCGCTATCATCAACGTCTACACGATTCCCCGTGTGCCACTGGCGGCGGATCCGCCGGTGTTCCAGAGTTGGCAGCGGAGGCCGGCGTGACCGAATCGCCCGACATCCAGCATCGCCTCGACGAGTTCGCCGACACCTGGCAGCGCATCACCGGCCAGGTCCGCCGGGTCATCGTCGGCCACGAGCGGGTCACCGAAGGGGTGATGCTCTGCCTCCTGACGGGCGGCCACGCCATCCTGGAGGGCGTGCCGGGCATCGGCAAGACGCTGCTCGTGCGGACGCTGGCCGAGGCCCTCACCCTCACGTTCCGCCGCATCCAGTTCACGCCGGACCTCATGCCGGCCGACATCACCGGCACGAACGTCATCACGGAGACCGAGGGCGGGCGGCGCGAGTGGGAGTTCCGCCCCGGCCCCGTCTTCACGAACCTGCTCCTGGCCGACGAGATCAACCGGGCCACGCCCAAGACGCAGTCGGCCCTGCTGGAGGCGATGCAGGAACGGTCCGTCACGGTGGCCGGCGAGACCCGCCGACTCGACGAGCCGTTCTTCGTCCTCGCGACGCAGAACCCGCTGGAGATGGAGGGCACGTATCCCTTGCCGGAGGCCCAACTCGACCGGTTCCTCCTGAAACTGCTGATGCGGATGCCGGACCGGGGCGAGATCGGCGAGATCGTCGACCGCACCACGGGGTCCGAGGTGCCCCGGGCCGAGCCCGTCGCCGACGGGCCCGCGCTCGTGAGGATGCGGGACCTGGTGCGCGAGGTGCCCGTGGCCGCCCACGTCCGCGACTATGCCGGCGCGCTCGTCCTCGCGACGCACCCGGACCGCGACGAGGCCGCACCGATGGCCCGGAAGTACCTCCGCTACGGCGCCGGCCCGCGGGCCGCCCAGGCGATGATCCTCAGCGGCAAGGTCCTCGCCCTGGTGGCCGGCCGGTACAACGTGGCGATGGCGGACGTGCGGCACATGGCGGCGCCGGCGTTGCGGCACCGGATCATCCGCAACTTCGAGGCCGAGGCCGAGGGCGTCGACCCCGACCGCATCGTCGCCGACCTCCTGGACCACGTCGCCGAACCGGCGGAGTGATTTTCACCGCAGAGACCGCGGAGCCCATGTTAAATGAGAAATGATAAATGCCAAATCACGCTTCGCGTAGGCCGCAGGCCTCCTTTGGCATTTATCATTTAACATTTGGCATTCCCGCGGCGTTCTCCGCGATCTCCGCGTTAAAGAACGATCGTCCAAAGAGTCCACATAGAAGAGGATGCTCATGGAGTCGTATAACCCTCACGAAATCGAAGCCCGCTGGCAGCAGTGGTGGGACGCGCGCGGCACGTTCCAGACCGACGGCACGGCCCCGGCGGAGCAGGCGTTCTACTGCCTGACGATGTTCCCGTACCCCTCCGGCACGCTGCACGTCGGGCACGGGCGGAACTACATCATCGGCGACGTCGTCACGCGGTACAAGATGATGCGTGGTCTGGAGGTTCTCTCCCCCATGGGGTGGGACGCCTTCGGCCTCCCCGCCGAAAACGCCGCCATCAAGCACGGCGCCCGGCCCGGCCAGTGGGTCCGCGACAACATCGCCTACATGAAAGAGCAGTTCCGCAAATGGGGCGTCGGCTACGACTGGCGGCGGGAGGTCAACACCTCCGAGCCCGACTACTACAAATGGACCCAGTGGATCTTCCTCGTCCTGTACGAGCGCGGCCTGGCGTGCCGACGGAAAGCCCCCGTCAACTGGTGCCCCTCGTGCCAGACAGGCCTCGCGAACGAGGAGGTCGTCGACGGCTGCTGCGAACGCTGCGGCACACCGGCCCAGCGGCGCGACCTCGACCAGTGGTTCTTCCGCATCACCGAGTACGCCCAGCGCCTGCTCGACGACCTCGACGAGTTGGACCGCTGGCCCGAGACCGTCCGAACGATGCAGGCCAACTGGATCGGCCGAAGCGAAGGTGCCCGCGTCGATTTCGCGCTGGAGGACGGCACGCCCCTGCCGTGCTTCACCACCCGGCCGGACACGCTGTGGGGCGTCACCTTCATGAGCCTGGCGCCGGAGCACCCGCTCATCCCCGACTTGGTCAGGGACACGGACCGCGAGGAAGAGGTCCTGGCGTTCTGCAAGCGGGCCGCCCAGCAGTCCGCCGCCGACCGCAGCGACGCCGAGACCGAGAAGGAGGGCGTCTTCACCGGCGCCTGCGTCGTCAACCCCGTCAACGGCGAGCGGGTCCCCCTGTGGGTCGCGAACTACGCCCTGATGGAGTACGGCACGGGAGCGGTGATGGCGGTCCCCGCCCACGACCAGCGCGACTTCGAGTTCGCCCGGAAGTACGCCATCCCCATCCGTGTGGTCATCCAACCCCAGGGTGACGACGCCGCCGAGCCCCTCGTCGCCGACCACATGACCGAAGCGTACGTCGACGCCGGCACGATGGTCGACTCCGGACCGCTGACCGGCACGCCCTCGCCGGACGGCATACCCGACGTGATTCGCTATCTCGACGAGAACGGGATGGGCGAGGCGACGGTCAACTACCGCATCCGCGACTGGCTCATCAGCCGGCAGCGGTACTGGGGCGCGCCCGTGCCCATCGTCCACTGCCCGTCCTGCGGCGAGGTGCCCGTGCCGGAGGAGGACCTGCCGATCGAACTGCCGGACGATTCGGAGGTCGAGTTCCCCCCCAAGGGCGAGAGCCCCCTGGCGAAAGTCGAGTCGTGGGTGAGCACCACCTGCCCGAAGTGCGGCGCCCCGGCCCGCCGCGACACCGACACCCTGGCCCAGTGGCTCTGCTCGTGCTGGTACTTCCTCCGCTACACGCTGACCCACGAGGAGCGCACGCCCAACGACGTGCCGTTCGACCGCGCGAAGGTCGACTACTGGATGCCCGTCAACCAATATATTGGGGGCGTGGAGCACGCGGTACTCCACCTGTTGTATACGCGCTTCATCTGCAAGGTCCTCCACGACGCCGGCCACGTCGGGACGGGCGAGCCCTTCGCCGCCCTGTTCACGCAGGGGATGATCTGCAAGCAGTCCGAGGTCACGGGCCGGCTTGAGAAGATGTCGAAGTCCAAGGGCAACGTCGTCTCGCCCGACGCGGTGATCCAGGCGCACGGGGCCGACACGCAGCGCCTGTACACCCTCTTCATCGGCCCGCCGCAGAAGGACGCCGAGTGGCGCGACGAGGCGGTCATCGGCGCCCGCCGGTTCATCGAAAGGGTGTGGAAGCAGGCGCACGAGGCCCGGGACGTCCTCGCCGGGGCGCCCGACGCCTACGCCGGCGACGGCTCGGACCTCGCAGGCACCGAGAAGCGCCTCTGGCGCAAGACCCACCAGACCGTCCGCAAGGTCACCGGCGACATCGAATCCTCGTGGCAGTTCAATACGGCGGTGGCGGCGGTGATGGAACTCTCGAACACGCTCGCCGACGTGCCCCCCTCGCCGGAGACGGCCCCGGTGGTGCGCCTGGCGCTGGAGGCGATGGTCCGCCTGCTCCACCCGTTCATCCCGCACGTGACGGAGGAACTCTGGCAGGCCCTCGGCCACGAGCCGAGCGTCCTCTCCGCCGGCTGGCCCGCATACGACGAGGCCGCCTGCCGGGAGGACGAGGTCGAGATCGCCGTCCAGGTGAACGGCAAACTCCGGGCCCGCGTCACGGTGCCGGCCGGCGCGTCCGAGGACGACCTCAAGGCCGCCGCCATGGCCGAGCCGAAGGTCCAGCAGTATCTCGAAGGCGTCGAGGTCCGCAAGACGATCGTTGTCCCGGGGCGCCTGGTGAACATCGTGGCGACGTAGCTGTGTCCGGCGGGCCGCTCGTCAGCCGGTGTTTCTGGCATATCGGGCAACACTGGCGGGCAAGCCGCCAGTGGCACCCGGCGCCAGACCGCGAAAGAGAGAGCCGCCATGCACCGCCTCGCCCAGGCCATCCTGACCGCCGTCTTTCTTACCGCCCTGCCCCTCGCCTCCTCCGGCTGCCGCCTCTTCGAGCGGGAGACCGAACCCGTCTACGCACCCCGCACGGTGCCCGTCGTCGCGCCGACCGTGGTCCTCGCCGACGACGCCGTCCGCGACCAGGACGACCTCTGCGTCTGGGTTCATCCCAAGCGGCCGGCCGACAGCCTCCTCATCACGTCCGACAAGGACGCCCACCGCCTCTTCGTCTACGACACCTCGGGCGTGCGGCTCCAGACGCTCGAGATGCCGCAGCCGGGCAACATCGACCTGCGGTACGGCTTCCCGCTGGGCGGGGGCAAGGTCGACATCGTCGCCGTCAACCAGCGGAAGGAAGGGTTCCGCATCCGCGTGTACGCCGTCGACCCGAAGGCGCGTCGCCTGGGGCGAGTCGACGACGACGCCATCCTCACGGGCCCGAACTACGGCGGCACGCTGTACCACAGCGCGACGACCGGCCGGTTCTACTTCATCACCACGTCGCAGGAGGGCGTGTGCGAACAGGTCGAACTCGCCGACGACGGCAACGGCCGCATCTCCGGCCGCAAGGTCCGCACGTGGGACGCCGGCTACGCCGAGGGGGCCGTCGCCGACGACGCCCGCGGCCGCCTGTACGTCGCCGCCGAGGACGAGGGCGTCTGGGAACTCGGGGCCGAGCCGGACGACCCGGCCCCCGGCCGCCTCGTCCTCCGCGTCGGGCAGCACGGCCTGGTCGCGGACCTGGAGGGCCTGGCCATCCATCCCGACGTGGGCGGCGGGCCGGCGCTGCTCGTCTCGAACCAGGGGGCCAGCAACTTCAAGGTCTTCCGGCTGCCGGACCTGGCGCCCCTCGGCACGTTCGGCGTGGCCGGCGCCCGCGAGACCGACGGCATCGCGGTCGAGGCGGCCGGTCTGGGCGGCCCGTTCTCGAACGGCCTCTTCGCCTGCCACACCGCCACCGAGCCCCGGTGCCCCGTCCTCGTCGTCCCCTGGCCGCGCGTCGCCGAGGCCCTGGACCGAAACCCCTGACCAGCGCTGCACGTGAGACCCGACCGAAAGCGAGGCACTCCATGAACGTCCTGGCCGTAAGCGGAAGCCCACGACCCGAAGGCAACACCGCCCGTCTCCTGCGGACCGTCTGCGACGTCCTCGAAGGCGAGGGCATCGCCACGGAGGTCTACCAACTCGGCGGTAACGCCGTCCGCGGATGCACCGGCTGCTACGCGTGCGCCGAGAACCAGGACGGCCGATGCGTCCTGCCGGACGATGCCGTATCGGAATGTTTCGAGAAGATGAAGGCGGCCGATGGCATCCTCCTCGGCTCGCCCACCTACTTTGCGGACGTGACGACGGAGATGAAGGCCCTCGTGGACCGCGCGGGCTTTGTGGCCCGCGTCAACGGGGATCTCCTGCGGCGAAAGGTGGGCGCCGCCGTCGTCGCCGTCCGCCGCGGCGGGGCCGTTCACGTCTTCGACACGCTGAACCACTTCTTCCTCATCAGCGGCATGGTCGTGCCGGGCTCCATTTACTGGAACCTCGGTTTCGGCCTGAAGCCGGGCGAGGTCGAAGGCGATGAGGAAGGCCTCCAGACGATGACCGCCCTGGGGGAGAACATGGCCTGGGTGATGAAGCGGCTTCGCGCCTGACGCCGCCGCGCCATCGCCACCGGCTACGGCGGGTGGCATGGCCACCCGTTGTTGGGTGGCCATGCGGCCCCGAAGGACCATGGCCACGCGGGGCGTGGCCATGCCACCCACGTTCGTATGGCTTGCCAGGAAATCTCGGCACACCCGGCCGCCCCACCGACACGTTTTTCCGTTGCCCCGGACGGCCGGGCCCTCTACAGTGCCTGCATCCGCGTCTTCGCCCCCGTACCCGAAAGGAACGAACGATGGAATCCAGTGCTCCCGACGCCGCAGCAGGCGGCGTTTTCGCCTGTCTCATCTTCGCCGTTTTCGGCATCGTGAGCCTAGCGGCTTTCGCCGTCTGGCTCTGGATGCTCATCGACGCCATCAAGTACACGCCCAGCGAAAACAGCCTGAGGTTGATCTGGATCCTGGTGATCATCCTGACGGGCATCATCGGCGCGCTGATTTACATGTTCGTCCAGCGGCCGAAGAACCAGGCCGCCGTCGCCGAAGGCCCGCCGCCCGAGGCCTAATCGGCGACGGACACGGCGGCCTTCCTGCCTGGCCCATGCCCCGCGGCCCGGGGCTGCCGGGATGTGCCGCGCGCCGGCTGGACGTCTCCCGCCATCCAGCCTATACTGGGTCAATGCAGAGACCGCCCGACCCGCTGCCCTCGCTGGACGCCGGCGCGCTCGACTTCGAGCGGGTGGGCCCCCTCCGCCGCGCCCTGAAACGCGTCCTCATCCACCCGTTCGGGAACTACTTTCCGGCGTCGGTCCTGCGAGGCGTCCTGCGGCTGGCTGGCAGCGAACTGGCCCGCGACTCCTGGGCCGACCCGGGCGGCTGGCGGAGCATGGCCCTCAGTTACGCCGACCGCCGGCCCCGCCTCGTCGACCGGCTCCTGTGCACGCTCGGCACGATGCCGATGGCCCTGCGCAACCGCCGCCGCCTGGCCACACGCGTCCTGGCGCGCCTTATCGACGCCAGCCCCTCCGACCCCGTCCACGTGCTCTGCCTGGGCGCCGGCCCGGGGCACGTGATCAACGACGCCATGCGCGCCGCCTCGCGCGAGATCCTGGCCACGCTCGTCGACACCAATGAGGAGGCGTGCGCGTATGGCGAAGGCGTGGCGGAGGCCAGCGGCCAGGGGCATCGCATGCGCTTCATCCGGGGCGACGCCCGCGAGGTCCGCGACCTGCTCGACCGACCGCCGGACCTCGTCACGATGCTGGGGCTCTGCGAGTACCTCACGGACACCCAGGTCACCGACATCGGCCGGGCCGTCGCGGGCGCCATGCCCCCCGGCGCCGCCATCGTCACGAACAGCCTCTCCGATGCCCACGGGACGGACCGCTTCTTTCGGCGGGTCTTCGGCCTGGACATGATTCACCGCTCGCCCCGGGCGGTGGCCGACCTCCTGGCCCCGGCGGGGTTTGCCGACGTGGCCAGCGTCGCCGAGCCGCTCGGCGTGTACCACGTGCTCGTCGGCCGACGGGCGTAGGGACGGGGGCCACGAACGGCGGTCTCACCGGGTGCCACTGGCGGCTCGCCCGCCAGTGCGCCTCGACCCGGAGAACACCGGCTGACAAGTTTACCCGCCGGAAGCGGGCAGCCAGCGGCACCCTCCGAGAAAAACCTATCGCCCCGCCTCCGGCCCGACGGCCTTCTTCATCGCCTCCAGCCGCTCGGCCGGGGGCGTCTCGCCCAGCGTGTTCCCCTCCCACCGGTGCCATTCCTTCTTGCACTGGTTGAAGCGGACGGCGTCGGCGGCCGTGTCGAAGATCACCGTGTCCTTCACCAGGAACCCCTTGGACCCCTGGTCGAAGAAGATGCCGTTGTTCGGCGCCCCGATGCAGCAGGGGTTCCGCCGGATGGCGTGAATCAGGTTCGCCTCCAGCCGCGTGCCGGGGATCCAGCCCAGCGAGTAGATGCCCCCGCCGTCGCCCACGAGTTTCATGCACTCATCGATGTGATTGTGGGCCACGGTGACGTTCGCCGCACTCGTCGGCGACGGGTCCCACTGCCAGCCGATCGAGATGCCCGTGTACGGCAAGTCGGTGACGCGGTTGTACGTGACGGCCACGTCGCGCGCAAAGCCGACCCACACGCCGACTGCGCCGGGGAACGCGGCCCCGCACCGCTCCACGACGTTCCCCGCGATCGTGATGTCGCGCGGCAGGGGCGGCGTCGCGGGCAGCGGGGCCGTCGCATCCTTCGTCCGACGCCCGGGGTCCCGATGCACACCCGCCATCACCCCGTTGCCGGCGGCGTCGACGACGTGGCAGCCGCTGACCTCGCATCGTCGGCAGCCTTCCTCGATACGGACGGCCGTGGCGCCCGTGTGGGTCACCGTACACCCGCGGAGCACGCACTGCTCGGCCCATCGCCAGTGCAGGGCCGAGGCCGGGAACGCCTCCTCCTCCGGCGTCGCCCGGCCGCCGTACCAGAAGAACGCCTGCCGGCCGTCGTGCCCCACCTCCGGCAGGGGCCAGTCCGTGTGGGCGAACGTCAGGCCGACGAAATGCAGGTTCCGCACGGGCTTTTCCTGCGATCCCTCCAGGACGACGAGGCGCTCCAGATGCGGCAGGACGGCCTCGGCCTTCGTCATGTCCTCGCCCTCGCGCGGCCGGTAGAGCAGGTTGCCGCTCTTACGGTCGAGGCACCACTCGCCGGGGGCGTCGAGGAAGTCCGGCGAATGCTCGAACCAGGCCCACATGCCTTTGCGGGCCCGGTTCGACCGGCTCCCCTTGACGTGCGGCGGTCGGAGGGTGACGGTCCCCGCCTTCGGGTCCGCCGCCGCCAGCCGCTTCCGCAGGGCGGACCAGAGTTTCAGGACGACGATGTCGGTGTCCGCGAGGCTGGCCCATCGTTTGACGACGCCCGGCTTGAAGTGGAGCGTGAACGCCTCCAGGTCGTCGGCCACGCCGCCGCCGATGATTTGGACGTACGGCGGGTCGGCGCCCAAGTTGGGCCAGCGTGCCCGCGTCGCCCGCCGGCCGCTGACCCACAGGTGCCGGGGATACCACTCGCCCTCGCTCGCGCCGGACACCTTGGCCGTCCACACGCCGCCGTCGCCTTTCGTCCATCCCGTGACGGCACGGCCGCCGCTCAGGGTCACGGTGTCGCCCTTCGCCGCCCGCCAGGTGACGGGCGCATCCGGCGCGCCGCCGTCTTCGGCGGTGAAGACGAGCGGCTCCCGGAGCCGGTACGTCCCGCCGTGCAGGACGACCGTGACGGACTCCGTCGGATGGCCCCGGCGGCGGGCGCGGACGGCCTGCCGAGCGCGGGCGGGCGTCGCGAACGGCGCCCCGGCCGTGCCGTCGGCCCCGTCGTCTCCGCCGGGAGCCACGTGGAACTCCGCCGCCGGACACGCGGCCGCGGAGACAAGCATCGCTGCCAGGATCGCAACTGGCAAGATATTGCGCATCGTGGGCCTTTCGTTCAGACGGGCGCCGCGGCACGCCGCGGCCTACAGGCTGATGCCTATTGCCCGTTGCCGGTTGCCTCGCCTTTAAGCACCGCCCGTGCATGGCGGGCGTAATGGCCGCGCAGGTCCGCCGCGTAGGTCCGCAGAATCGCCTCGCCGGTCCCCTCGTGGTCGCCGAGGCGATAGAGGGCCCGGCCGAGGATGAGTTCGCGGAGGGAGTGGTTCCGCGGCGTGGTGGCGGTCCGTCCGCCGGGGGCGGCTTTCTGTTCCGCCTCCGCCACGGTCGTCGTGGCGTAGCCGGTCATGGCGGGCTTGGCGAGGACGGCCACCAGCACCCGGGTGGCCTCCTTGCGCTGGGCGGGCGACAGCGCCGGCGCCAGGGCCTCCAGGGCCATCGCCACCGCCCGATGATGCGAGAACGCCTTTCCGGCGTCCAGCCGACGGGCCTTCGCCAGGATGGGCGGGAGCGCCTCCGGCCGCCCCGTCCGGCCCAGGGCGATGAGGTAGGAGTCCAGCGGGCTGATGCTCCGGCCGAACTGGCCCATCCCGCGGAAGTTCCAGCCCTCGTCCCACGACCCGATGCCGCGCACCGTCCGGACGAGTGTCTCGGTCCCCGTCGGATCGTGCATCATACCCAGGACATGCGCATAGATACGTTTGGCCTCCTCGCTGCGTGCGGCCTCGTGCGCCTGCCGCAGCATCGGAAGGGCCTGCTCCGGCTGGGCCAGCAGGACCTCCAGATCCTTGTACCCGTCGGCGACGCCGGCGACGGCTTCGGCCACGCGCTCGGTGGGCAGGGGGAACGAACTTTCGTGGTCGAGGACCTCGGGCGGCAGGCACTCGGTGCGCACCAGGTGCTCCTGGATGCTCTCCAGGTCCACCTGGCGGACGGTCGAGGCGCTCCGCGCCGCCGCCGCCGCCACCCGTCCCGCGGCGTATCCCTGGTTCTGCACGCACGGCTGCATGCGGATGACCGGGATGGCATCGCGGTGGGCGCTGACGCCGAGGCCGGTGACCATGATGTTCTCCAGGCCCTTCGGCAGCAGGGCCCGCAGCGGGACGAAGACGGTCATCCCCTCGCGGCCGGGCGGGCGGATCAGGAACATCGGGTGCACCGTGAACCCGTGCGAATCGAAGTTCGACTTGTGCACCGACACGGTGTCCGGCCAGGTGCGGCCGAGCATCATGTCCATCGGCGTGATGGTGACGTCGCCGACGATTCGCTGCCGCTCGCGGGTGTCCACGAGTTGCCCGAGGTCGTAGGCGCCCTTGAACTTCTCCCGGGCGTAGACGAACAGGTGCCAGAGGTCCACCACGTCGGTATCGTCGGCGAACATATAATCGGTGTTCGTGTAATCGGCGCCGAGTTCGATGGGGGGCAGGCCCGCGCCCTGGATGCCCATGTGCTCGCCGCCCGTGTAGCGGATCTCGGCGCCGGCGGCGGCGGCGATGTCGGCGTTGCCGGTGGAGTCGATGACGACGTCGGCCAGGACGACGCCCCGGCCTTCGGGCGTCGCGACGACCGCCCCGCGGACCGTCCCGTCCTCCACCAGGGCCCCGCATCCGAACGACCAGAGCCAGACGTCGGCCCCGGCCTTTCGGTTCGCCCGGCGCCAGTACTCCGGTTTGCCGACGGCCCAGGTGGGCGCGCCGATCGCCTTGACGCCCTCGTCCACCTCGGCCGTGAACCCGCCGCGGTACCCATGATAATATTTCGTGATGAGGCCGAGTGTCCCTACGCCGCCCAGGCCGTGGAGGTACTCGACGACGAGCGTTTTGGCCTCGGCCCGTGCGGCGCCGATGCCGGCGGGCGCGCCGCCGGTGCCCCCGCCGATGACGACCACGTCATACGTGCCGAGGACCGGCAGGCTGCGGGCATCGAGCGGCACGGTCGCCGCGGCCGCGCCGGCTTTCGCCTGCGCTTTCCCCTCGGCCGACGGGCCGGTGAACCTGAACGGATGGAACGTCTCGCGGACCTCGCCGTCGGCGGCGGGCGTCTTGGGCGGCCGGCCCGCCAGGCGGACGCCGTGCAGCGCGCCCGTCGCCTTGGCGTCGCGGGCGGCGGCCCGGCCGACGCGGCGGCCCACGGCCACCAGGGCCGGCGGGGCCAGCAGGGCCCGCGCCGCCTTCCGGCTGACGCCCGCGCACCCGCCCACCACGTACAGCCGGTCCACCTTGGCGGGACGGAAGGCCGCCAGATCCACCTCGCCCCAGGCCGGGGCGTCGCCCTCGACCGTCGCCCGGGCCGTCATCGGATCCGGCGGCACCTGGAAGAGGACCTCGGACGCGTCCACCTGGTCGGCGTGGAACGTGCGGTCGCGGGCGATCTGCTCGGCCGACTGGAAGGACGCCCAGGAGGCGTCCGGCATGTCGATCTGGAGCGTGTAAAGGAGGAGCGATTTCGGTCCCCGCTGCGACGGCAGGGTCAGGCCGATGCGGCGCCCCTCCACCCCCTTGCCGGGACGCACCGGCCCGCCGATGACGATCCGCTCGAACGTCTGCGGCCCGGCGGGGTACGGGGCGAACGCGGCCCCGGCCATCCGGGCGACCGTGGCCCGCGGGGTGGCGTCGACGATCGTCTTCGCCCGCACCGCCTGCCGGCCCGACCAGTTCACCATGACGAGGCCCGCCGGCGTGCCGCGCGCGTCCGTCAGCACGCCGTCCGGGTAGCAGCCGTAGAGGAACGTCACGCCGGCCTCCAGCAGGGCTTCATCGAGCGTGCGTTTGACGTGCATCGGGCGGACGGGTCCGACGGGCTCGGCCTTGGGCATCTTCTCGGCGGGCGCCTCGCCGGCGCGGATGAGGACGATCTCGCCCAGGAGGATCCGCTCGGTGTCCGGCTCGCGCGTCAGGTGCAGCCGCACGTACCGGACCTTGCGGCCGATAGTCACCGCGGGGTCGAGGGCATCGACATCCGCGAGGCCCGTTCCGCCCCGGGGCGTGTCGTCGTCGGCCGTGCCGGCCTTCTGCCACGTCGTGCCGTCGAGGCTCGTCTCGACCGTCATCTCGCCGAGGCCGAAGTCGCCGGCCCGCGTGAAAACGACGGCCCGGGCCTCGGCCACCTCGACCGGCTTGCCGAGGTCGCAGGTGACCGTCGGGTCACCGTCGTACTGGACGCTGTCGGAGTTGGGCGGCCCGAGGCGGCCGTCGCACAGGCGTCCCTGGCGGGTGTCGGGATGACGGCCGCCGGCCTTCGGCTCGGCCGTGTAGGTGAACGGCAGGGCCCGCGGATCGAGGCCCTGAGCGGTCGCCGCGCCCTCGTCGGCGAAGAGCCGGGCG
>Ga0272442_10007731_pt1 | contig 13811 bp, 8 predicted proteins | sample SSMForm2O_FD_200262 | JGI IMG/M metagenome (GOLD analysis project Ga0272442, IMG submission 200262) | Marine sediment archaeal communities from Little Sippewissett salt marsh, Falmouth, MA, United States - SSM-Form-2O | ecosystem: Environmental > Aquatic > Marine > Wetlands > Sediment ...
CGAGGACCGGGACCGGTTCAGACAAATGATGAACAGGCTCGACATTCCCATGCCCGAGGCGGGCATGGCGAGCACCCTGGAGGACGCGCTCGAGGTGGCTGACAGAATCGGGTACCCGCTCATGGTCCGCCCCTCCTACGTGCTCGGGGGACGGGGAATGGAGGTCGTGCATGATGAGGAGATGCTGAGGGAATACGTGGCCGCCGCGGTCGACGTAACCCCTGACCGGCCCATACTCATCGACAAGTTCCTCCGAAACGCAGTGGAGGCCGAGGCGGACGCGCTCTCGGACGGCGGGGACACCTTCGTTCCGGCCGTTATGGAGCACATAGAGCTCGCGGGCGTGCACTCGGGCGATTCGGCATGCGTCATCCCGCCCGTGGACATCCCGCAGAAACATATCGACACCATCTACCGGTATACGAAGCGAATCGCCCGGGAACTCGGCGTGGTGGGACTCATGAACATTCAGTACGCCATTGCGGACGACACGGTATACGTCCTGGAAGCGAACCCGCGGGCCTCGCGCACCGTCCCCCTTGTTTCCAAGGTGTGCGGATTCTCCATGGCGCGGCTGGCCACCCGTCTGATGCTCGGGAACAAGCTGGCGGACCTCGGCGTACGGCCTCGAAAGATTCCGCACTACGGCGTAAAGGAGGCGGTCTTCCCTTTCAACATGTTTCCGGAGGTGGACCCGCTCCTCGGGCCGGAGATGCGCTCGACGGGAGAGGTCCTGGGAATGGCCCCTACGTTCGGACTCGCCTTTTACAGGGCCCAGGAGGCCACCGGGCTTACCCTCCCTGTTGAGGGAACGGTCCTCATCTCCGTATCCGGAAAAGACAGGCCCGCGGTTCTGCAGCCCGCGAAGAGGTTTCACGAGCTCGGGTTCAAGATCGTTTCAACCGGGGGAACTAAAATCTTTCTGGAGGAAAACGGCGTGCCCGCCGAGCACGTGCTCAAGCTTCACGAGGGGAGGCCGAACATCGTGGACCTCATCATGAACGGAGAGATTCAGCTCGTGGTCAACACGCCGTCCGGAAAGCTGAGCATTTGGGACGATTCGTACATCCGAAAGGCCGCGATCAAGTACCGCGTTCCCTATATTACGACACTGGCCGCAGCCAAGGCGGCTGCGCGCGGCATAGCCGCGTTCAGGGAGGGAGGAACGGATATCAAGTCCCTTCACAGTTATCATGCGGATATTACGGAAGAATGAAGCTGTCGGAAGCGCGAAGAAAACTAGAGGACGTCAACCCTGATGGAATCGTCGAGGTGGTCCTTCAGTGTTTCCTCGATAAATGCCTGCGTTCCCGTCCGGCTGGACGGGCACCCGTTGCAGGCTCCGAGATAGTGTATGTAAACTTCGGTCACGCCGTCCGAGTCCTTCATGTCCACGACCTCGAGATTCCCTCCCTCGATGAGGAGCTTCGGTCTGACTTCCTCGTTCAGGACCTTCTCCACCGCCCGGTGCTTCTGAATGAGGTTCATCGAGATAAAGCTCTTCTCCTCGGTGTAGCGGGAGACCTCCTCGTGTTCCATCTCCTGGCGTACCTCTGTCAGTATGTCCACGAGGTAATGCCTTCTCTTCTCGTGTCCCCCCGGCCTGACACATGACTTGCAGAAGGCCCCGGCCTTCGTGTATTTCGTGATCTCCTCGACGGTCTTCAGGTCGTTTATGCGAATAACCTCCTTGATCGTGCGAAGCGATACCCGGGCGCACTCACACACGATCTCCTCGTCCTCGAGATCGGTCATATCGACGTTCTTGTAGAGCGAGGCCGCCTTTTTTATCACATCGTACGCAAGCACGCTGCAGTGCATCTTCTGCGGCGGTATGGCGGCCGTGTCATCATCGTCCCGCAGGGCCATTTCCACGTCGAGGTTCGTTATCTTCAGGGCCTCGTCCACGGTCTTGCCCACGCACATCTCGGCCATGACGTCGCTCGATGCGATCGCCGTTCCGCACCCGAAGGTCTTGAACCGAGCCTTCAATACTTTTTCCGTTTTCGGATCGACCGCCCAGTAGAGCCTGATCGCGTCTCCGCACACCTCGGCGCCGTAGTCGGCCACGATGAGCTTCGCGCCCATGGCCTCGGCCTCCTCCGCGGTAATCTCACCCATAAAACCCGGATTCGTCATCCGCTCGTTCACCTTGCTGGAGTACTGCTCCCAGAGCGATCCTCCTATCAGATCAGCCTTTGCCATAAATAGCAACCTCTCATGAAATTGACAGCCATATACTCAGAAAATAACCGTATGCCGCTCACACCCCGCTCGTGGAAATCGCCCTGAGACGGGCTACCGATTCACGGAACACCTCGGCGGTTTTGTCGATCTCCTCTTCTGTCGTGAAACGGGAGAGCGAAAGCCGTATGCCCGTGTGGGCGAGCTCGTTATCCATGTCCATCGCGACAAAGGTGGGATTCGGTTCGAGCGACTCTGACGCGCATGCGCTCCCGGTTGACGCCCCGATGCCGTTCTTGTTCAGGTCCCAGATCAGGGCTTCGCCCTCCACACCCCGTACGCTTACGAGGATCGTGTTCGGGGTCCTTATCTCCCGCTTTCCCACGACTTTGCATCCGGGTATTTCCAGCACCCCGTCCTCGAGCCTGTCCCTCATCCCGCGGACCGCGGTTTCCTCGTATTCGAGATTCTTCACGGCGAGCTCCATGGCGAGCCCCATGCCGATAAGCCCCGGGGTATTGATCGTGCCTGCGCGTTTTCCCCCCATCTGCTCGCCTCCGTGCAGAAGAGGCGGGATGGTCACGCCCTTTCTTATATAGAGCCCTCCCACCCCCTTGGGACCGTGAAACTTGTGGGCGCTGAAGGTAAGAAAATCCGCCCTGACTTTCCGGACATCGACCGGTACCTTCCCGACGGCCTGCGCCGCGTCCGTGTGGAAGAGCACACCCCGTTCCCTGCAGACATCGGCGATATCCCCGACCGGATTGATGAGGCCCGTCTCGTTGTTCGCCCACATGACGGACACGAGCGCGGTCCTGTCCGGGTCAATGTTCCGCTCCACGATACCGGCATCCACGATGCCGTCTTCGTTCACCGGAAGATAGATAACCTTTGCACCGAGCGTTTCGAGGAATTTACACGCGTTGATAATGCAGGGATGTTCCACCTGCGTGGTGACGATCTCCCTTTCGCCCCCCGCTGCATAGTACACGCCCTTGATGACCGTGTTGTTCCCCTCGGTGGCGCAGCCGTTTACGATGATGTCGTCATCGTCATCCGCACCTATTCCCTCATAGAGACGGTCGAACGCGAGCTTCATATAGGGATGCAGCTCGGTCCCGAATACGTGGAGCGAGTTGGGATTCCCGTACAGTCTCGTATAAAAAGGCTCCATCGCCTCGGCCACGAGCGGATCCACGATCGTCGTGGCATTGTTATCGAGATATATTCTATCCACCCCTGCCTCCGGTCGGTTCGGGGTATCGGTTTTAATCGGTTTCAAATTGACACCCCGCGTGTACCATAAAAAATTAATCTTTTTCACCCGCTCCGTCAGCATAAAGAGGAGGCCGGGGTCCGATACCCCGGCCTCCTGATGCAGTACCTGCTTTACCGTTCGCGGCCCGAAGCGTCTCAGTACGATATGCCCTTCTCCCCGGCCTGCTTCCTTATGATGGTGCAGACAATCCCGTCAAAGGAATCGCGGTTTCCGGATTCAGCGGTTTTCCCGGCGACATATGCGTTGCGTTTTACCGTAAGCTTTTTAATCTCTTCCCTGATGTTCTCGCGCTCGGCGCGCTTCTCCTCGAGAAACCGTTTTTTCCGGGCATCGGTCATTCGCCGCATCGAAGGGGGGAGCTCCCGGTCGCTCAGCTCATCGAGATCGACCGTTCCGTTATTAACAGCGTCCACGAGATCGAATTCACCGATTTCATCGGCCCCGCCCATATACGAGGCACGCTCGGCCGCTACGGAAGGAGCGAGCTTTGCCACCTCCTTCTTTCGTCTGGCCGATTTTTCCATGCCTTCCATACCGAACGCGACAACCGTTTCCTCAAGCCTGCTGTTGAGTAACGAGAGCTCGTCGTCAAAAGGGGTCGGTATCGTCTCCATGCCGCCGCTCTGTTCCACACGGGCGTACTCACCCTCGGACCTCCTGGCAATATCCTTCCAGAACCGGACCGTCTCTCCGTGATTGCCGCATTGCACGGTATTGACGATAATCCCGCGCCTGACGGCCTCGGTGCAGGTTACGCGGTAGTCGTACCCGTCGGAGTAGTCCATGTGGGGAGGACAGTCGCCCACGAGAAATATGAGCCTGAGGGTCGACTCGTCATCGCTCCACTCCATCCGTTTCACCGCGTCGTCCAGTGCCCTGTTAACGTGCTCGGGCGTGTCTCCTCCCCCGGCGGCGCTGAAGGACATGAGAGAACCGAATACCTCGTCGAGGTCGTTCGTGAGCGGGAACACCTGCGTCACATACTCGTCCCCGTAATCCCGGTATCCGACGAGGCCGATTCGAAGCTCCGGCCTCGGCTCTCCTCCCGCTATGGTGTTTGAAATGCTCCATATCTTCTGCTTGGCCCCCTCGATGAGGCCGCTCATGGAACCGGTGGTATCGAGACAAAATACCGCCTCCACCACGGGCTTCTCGGCCGCTGAAACCGCACCGGCAGCGGTAAAAAATACGCACGCCGTTAAAACAGCCGTTAAAACGATCATCATTTTCCTTTTCATGGTCTCCTCCATGCTTTTTTAATTGCTATTTTTCAATGCTGTATGCTATAGCACTTATCCCCGTACACCACCACGAGGCTGTCGCCGATCGCGAAGTACCTGCCCAGCCCGGGCTCGCGCGCCAGGAGGTCGAAATACCTGCGGCTCAGGTAACGCACCTCTATCAGCCTCATTGATTTTTTATACTTCGTGTCCGTCCACGTGCCGTTCTCGAGGAAAAAGGTCCTGTTCCCCACATGCTTCACCGTATCGATTACGGGCGGCCGTCCGGTCGCGCTCTTTTTCATGTCCCTGATGTCCTCCGAGCTCGAAACCGCCTCAGGTCCGGTCTCGCTCTTCATCGCTTTCGAAAAACGTCTCCCCTCGTCCAGCACGGAAGGCTCGACGGGCCCCATTGCCCATTCACCGCGCTCGCCCTCCTCGATGATGAGAAACGAGGTATAGGGCGTTATGATACCGTATTCCTTGGAGAGCGACACGATCTCGTCAACGAGCTCTTCACTTTCACCGCCCCTGCGGATTTCATCCAGAAGGTAGCCGATCTTCCGCATCGCCCAGAGCCGGGGTATGGAACCGAACCGTTCGCTCCGGCGCGGGAATTCCTGCTCGAACACGAAACTTCCCTCCTCGCCGTTCGTCCTGCCCTTCAGGGTGATAACCGCATTACCCCCGTCCCTGTACCTGCCGAAGAGCAGAACCTGCTGGCCCCTGAAGATATCTTTTATCCGAACCGGATACGTATCGTACACCTCGACCCCCCTGAAATCCACGCTCACGTCCGTAAGCACGGGCTCGCTGACCTTGCGGAAGAAGGCGGGCACCACGGTCTCGATGGTCTCATGCTTCTTTATGTACTCGGGCAGTCCGCCGTTCTCGTAGGCGAGTGTGTCAAGAAGGTGGGTATTGACGTCGCTTCCGACTCCGAACGTGAATATGCGGGTCCGGTCGCGGTTCAGCAGTCCGGCGTTCCGCACTATTTCGTCCCTGTTCGTTACACCGATAGTGGGCTCGCCGTCCGTAATGAAAACGATCATGCGCGGTCCCCGCTCTTCCGGAAGATCGAGCATATGAAGGGCTTTCTGCAGGGCTTCGTTTATGTTCGTACCGCCGCGGGCCTCCAGCCCTGCTATGAAATCCCCACCCCTCTCCCTGTTTCGAGGTGTCGCGGGCAGAAGTCCGGAGGAAAGACGGTCGGTGCCTGTTGCAAATCGAATAATGTTGAAGGAATCCTCCTCCCTTAAAGCATCCACGCACCGCTCGAGGGCTGCTTTTGCCTGCGCGAGCTTGGCTCCCCGCATACTGCCCGATGTATCGACCACGAAAATGACGTCCTTTCGCAGCGCGGCCTCCGGCGTGACACCGGGCGAGAGCATCATCATGAAGTGACCGTCACCCCTCTCCCTGAAACCAAGAAGGTTGAGACCCACGGGTTCCCCGGAAACCGTGAAATAGAGAACGAAATCCCGGTCCGGCTTTACGTCGTGCTCCTCGAACCCGGCAGTTGCTTCATGGGTATGAAGGACCACGTCCATGTCATGGGTGGGGGAATAAACGCTCTTGATCGGGACCGACGAATGTATATTGACCGAGAGGGAGACCTCCTCTATGAGCGTCGGTGAGAACCGTTCGGTATCCAGAGGATAGACGTACCGCCCGAGTCCTCCGTCAAGGGGCACGGTCTGCTCGTACGATATTTTTACCCTGCTCTCCCCGAGCGCGGGCACGGGATACACACGGGCCCTGAACATATTTCTGCCCGCGTACTCGAGAATACCCGGGTCTTTCATCCTCCGGACGATATCCTCGTACACCCGGAGGGCTTCGTCCCTGTCGATCACCTCACCGCTCACCCTGACACCGTTCATGTACATGGCAAAGTCGGATATGGCCGCGTCTTCCGGAAGGGGAAACAGGTATATCGCCTCGATATCCCTGTTCAAATCGTTCCTGAAAACCTGGTCGATTTCAGTTCGGGCCGACTGCTCCCTGATTTCAACCTTCACCCGGTGATACTTCACTCCGAGCGGGCTGATCGCACCGGACGGGACCTCCGATACCATGAATCCGTCCGCGAACACATCGTGGGACAGCACTCCGGCCAGGACCGCGCCGTATACGGCCAGTGAAAAAACCAGGACGAAAAACCGTTTCTTCTTCATGTTCGCTCCTCCCTGCCTTTTTCCCCTTAGACGGAGAGAAGCAAAAAAAGTTCCAAAAAAAATGGTGTTTGTGGTTTTTTACACTGACTGCCGGGCTGTTGAAGCGGATGAAGGAAAATACCGCGTCCGGGGAACGAAAAACATAGCATTACTGTTGATTTTTTATCGATCGGGGAAATTCGGTAAATGCAGGATAAGGGGCGGATTTACCGGCTGCACAGAGTAAAGGATGGTCTGAGGGGAAAATAAAGGCACGTACTGCACGGTATTTTACTCTCTACCAACCAGCATTATGGAAATTCTGACTTTTTCCAGTCCCACGGGGTCGAAATCGGGCTTCGAGGTCTTCCCGTACTTTTCGAGAAGTGCGAAGAGGTCCCCGACTCTGTCTGCGGGAACCTCGATGAGCATACGGTTTTCGTCGCTGGACAGCACGGTACCTGAGAGGTCCCGGACCCCGTATTCGATTGCATCGAGGGTGTCGTCCTCCGGACCGGCCGGAGACATTTCCTCCGATTCGTCACGCTCGTCATTGGTGTACAGGTCCGATACCCGATCTCCGCTGACCGGCACGGACTTCCTGGCGCGAAAATCCGCCCCTCCGGCCTCTCCTTCGCGCGCGGCCGGATAAACCGCAAGCATTACTGTCAGGACCTCCGAACCAGCGGCCGTTTGAAGTACGGGGGCGCTCTCCATTTTTCGCTCCGTTTCTTCAGGGGGAAAAACCGCTTCAGCTTTCACGGGCTCTTCCGCCGGAACCGTCTCTTCTTTCCTATGCGCCTCTGTCGGGACCTCGGTTCCGGCTTTCTCCAGGTCCGCCCCCGGGGTGGCCTCGGCTCCGGCTTCATCTTTCTCCCGGACCTCCGGCCGGACCGCATTTTCGGCCGGTCCTTCCAGCCTCTTCTCAGTAACGGCGTCTTTTCGAAGAGCACCCGGCCTCTTCTGCATGTCCAGACGGATTACGTTGAATACGAAGACAACGGCGATCGCGGCCACCGCAAAACCGGCGAGCTGAAGGGGCATTCGTACCCCGCCCGCTCCGGACAGTATTCCGAGAAACCGTTTCCATCCCGGCGGCCGTTCTATGCGCTCCCGGACCCGCTGCAGAAAATCATCCGGAGGTTTTACCCGCTCGAGCGACAAAAGCTCCTTTTTATAGGTTCTTATTTCCTCGAGCTCCGCGCTGCACGCTTCGCACGCCGCCAGGTGCTCCTCCACGAGCGCTGCTGTTCTTTCATCGAGGAGCCCGTCCTCGTAATCCTCCAGCAGCAGTCTGATCTCCGCGCATTTCATCTATACTTTGTCCTTCAGCTTCTCTCTGAGTTTCCGCCGTGCCCTTGAGAGCTTCGACTTCACCGTTCCGATGTTTTTTCCCGTGACGGACGCGATCTCTTCATAGGAGAGGCCCTCGATATCACGGAGCACCACGAGCGTTTTCCAGTCCCCGGGAAGTGCACTGATGGCGTGCTGGACCGCCTCCTCCCGCTCACGCCGTTCGAGCATCCGTTCCGGGAGGAACGAGCCGTTTTCGACCTCCAGCGGAGCCCCGCAGTCCTCCGTGCCCCTCCCCCCTTCAAGGCTCAGGGCCCGTTTCGATAAGCGGAACTGTACGGAGGAGAGCCTGCTCTTGCACGTATTGACCGCAATCCGGTAGAGCCAGGTCGAAAATTCCGCGTCGCCCCTGAATTTTTTCAGTCCCCGGAACACCTTGATAAAGGTGTCCTGCGCCGCGTCGAGCGACTCCTCGTAATCGCCGAGAAGGCGGTAACACACATTGAAGACCCTGTCCTGGTACCTGAGCACGAGCAGATCGAATCCCCGCTCGTTCCCGGACAGGAACGCGGCGATGAGGTCGGGGTCTTCCTGCGACTCGGATACCGGGGGCCCGGTTTTTCCCCCGTTTCGGCCCCGCAGACAGGAAAGAACGGCAAAGAGCAGCAGAAATCGTCTTCCCCGTATGCTTTTTCCGTATAACAGTCCCGCCTGGGGATACATGACCGCGCCCCGCTCCCGCCGTTCGATTTTTCAGCCCCGATATCTTACGCAACGAATGCCGTCCTTTCACTTTATACTCTCTCCCCCCTCTTTTGACCATGAAAATCTCTCCGGGTTCCCGTAAACGGACGATATATTCATTAATAACGGGTACCCATGCGGGACTTAACCTCTTGACGAAGAGAAAAGTCTTTGGTATCAATGTACAAGACTAATTTATCGAAAGAACGGGTCATACATGCCGAATACGAAAACACTCATACTTATAAAACCGGACGGGCTTTCCAAGTCTCTCACGGGAAACGTGCTCACCAGGTTCAGCGAGTGCAGGCTCGAGATCATCGGGGCGAAGATCATGCGGGTGGGCCGTGAGCTCGCGGAAAAGCACTATGCCCAGCATACCGACAAACCCTTCTACAACGAGCTCATCGACTATATCACGGGGAAGCTGCACAAGCGCCACAAGGTCATGGCCCTCGTTTATTACGGACCGAACGCGATCGCCAAGATACGAGATATCTGCGGCAATACGAATCCGGAGAAGGCCGAGCCCGAATCCATACGCGGCCAGTACGGCCGTATCCTGACGTCAGGGCTCTTCGAGAACGTGGTACACGCGAGTGACACGGTAGAGGCGGCCGAACGGGAGATAAAACTCTGGTTCGAACCCGACGAGCTCATTTACGATATATACCCATCGCAGAAAAAGTCCTTCGATCATTACGAGAAGCGCGTGTGGAGTGACTGAGCTCGGCGTGGGGAACTGAGCGTATCTTTATCCGCCGCGTATCCTCATCCGCCGCGCTCTTTTCAAAGCCCGATGGATAAAACCGGTTTACTCTACAGCCGGGGGGCTACCGCCACGTAAGCCCGGACCACGCTGTTCGTGAAGTTGAGGTACTGATGCCGCTCGCCCGCTGGAATGAACATCCTCTGACGTTCCCCTATCACGTAGTGTGCATAGGTTGAATCGTCGGACCGCTCGCCGGGAGGAGACACGCGCACGCACAGCTCCCCTTCGAGCACGTCGAACACCTCGTCCCCATCGTGCGTCTCGAACTCCGAAACCCCTGCAACGGGTACCGTGAGCAGGGAAAGATGCATGTAGTCATTGCTCACGATAAAGGAGAACTCCACATGCCGCTCTTTGCCGTGGACGAGCGTGAGCTGGTCGGCCGGACGGATTATAACGAGCTGTTTCGCTTCCCGCAGATAGGGTCCGGGTGCGGGCCAGTTTCCGAGATTGTCAATGGACCTCTTCAGCTTCGGCAGGCCGGTCGCTTCCACTGCATCACCGTAGGGAACGTCCTCGCCTCCCTTGAAGAAACGGGGCGACGAAACAGCGGGTATGATCGTCCCCATTCCGTCATCGGCCCATATGCGCGGGGCGACGCAGGCGAGCACTACGACACGTTCATTGTTCATGTTGAAGAGCTGATGGCGCGTCTTCTGCGGGATGAGCATGGCGTCGCCTTTGCCGAATGAAAAGGTCTCGCCCGTCTCCGCGTTGAACGAGGTAACGTTTCCCTCGATGAGGTAGTAGCACTCGTCTCCGTGCAGATGATAACCCGCCGGCTCGTAGTGACTTCCCGGGGGAAGCACGAATTCGGCCATGAGAATTTTATCCGTGGACGCAAACACGACGTTTGAGACCTGCGTGGTCTCGAATCCGTAGAGGAAGGAAGCGTATTTTTCCTCCGGAATCTTGCACACCCGTTTCTCTCCCGGCGGAAAGGGGGTGTTTCCGATCCACCCGTCCACCGGCGGCGGACCTTTTTTCTCCGTGGCCATGGCTGACCTCCTTTTTATCGATGAGCTTGAGATGGATATCCGGGATTTCTCATTAATGAAGTTTACCACGGGGAGAGCGGAAGTACAAGGTTCAGCCGCTGTTACGGGGTGTGCCGAGCTCCTTGCGCCGGGCGTACTCGTGCGCCTGATACATGAATGCCTGGAGCTTCGTGTCTATGCTCATGTCGCCCTGTCCGTCGTAGGATATATTGACCCACGGTACATTGTCGTTGCGTTTCCTGAAGAGGGGGGTCACCGCGGTGGTGAATGTCTCGGGCATACAGGTAAAGGGCATTATATTGACGACGCCCGAGATCCCCGTCGCAACCTGTCCCTGGCTGCTTCCCAGAACGAGAGCGGGCTGCCCGTCGTAGTGTTTGTCCACATAGGGCATGCAGAGATCGAGGGCATCTTTCAGATGTATGTCCCGGTGCAGGTCGACCTCTCCCTCGACGAGCCTGACGAGATTTCTTTCGACCCGGTTCTGGTAAAGCTCCTGTATCTTCGCCTTGAGCATTCCGAGAAGATCGCGCGCCCACACGCTGTCGCGCCAGTAGCGGTACGTTGAATAGATGACCCACTCCCGTACCGGTGTAACTATGATTTCTCCGCCCAGGTCCTCGACCTTGCGGGCGACATCTCCGTTTGCGTGGGGATTGTCCCGCATGAAGACCTCGCCCGTTATCGAAATGACGGGCCGTCTGGGACCCGGCACAACCGGTATGCGCTTGAACGCCTCCAGCCCTTCGACCAGGACGTCTCCGATGTCCCGCGCTCCGGCCTGAACGCATTCGATCGTCCTTTTGAGGGCATGATCATAGGTCCGCTCACACTCGCCGGCGTTCTTTTCGTAGGGCCGCCGCTCCTGCAGCATCTTCCGGAGCATATCGACCACGACGAAGCCCTTCCATACCAGAATGCGGAACTTGTTTCCGTGGCCCCTGGACAGGTCCTCGTAGGAATTATCGTTCCCGGGCGATATTATCTGAACATCGGTGTAACCGAGCCTGTCAAAGATGATTCTCTGGAGCCGATTGTAATGGCCGAATCTGCAGGGGCCGTTGTGGTCGGGCATGAAGAAGCTCGAGCGCTCGGGCACGAATCCCGGTTCGAGTATCTTCTTCAAGAAGTCCCCGGTGGTGCAGATGAGGGGGAAACACTCCTTGGAGGACGTGTACCGTCTTCCCAGCTCGAGTGTGCGTTCGTCCTGATAGGGGAGCACCTGTGCGTCTACGTCGAAGTGCCGGGAGGAGGCGGCCAGTACGTGTACGTGGTCGCATACGTAGGGGATGTAGAGCGTTCTCTCCCTGTCCATGTGACGGCGCATGTGGCCGGTCCAGTAAACGAACTGCTCACCATTCCCGGCTCCGCCGCTCCGGGCCGGGCCGGACGGAAGGCTGTCGAGGAATGCCTCGAGCCTCGTGATCATGCCCGCGTCCGCGCTGTGCTCGTCGACTTCGAGCTGCAGGTAGGGTTTCCCCCTCATCTCCTCCCGGATAAAGTGCTGGAGAAAGGAATCGGGTCCGCATCTGAAGTTCCCGAGATACACGGCGTGGAGACGCTCGTCCTTTTTAACGATGCGGGCGGCCTTGAGTATCCTCCTCCCGTTGGGCCAGTACATCATGGGATAGTCATCAAAGACATCTTCCCCGCTCAGGGGGAGATAGTCGATCGGTATGGGTATGACGTCCAGGTCTTTGAGCTTCTTCGCAAGGCTGAGGTTCAGCTCCGGATCGCAGGTATTGTACGGCCTGCCGAGCATCACGACCGCCCTCTTCCCGGCCGGAAGGTCAGCGAGCACTTCCCTGCCCCTGGCTTCCACCCGGCGCTCGAAAGCGGCTTGCTCCTCATCCGCGGCTTTCAGGGCCTCGGCCGTGTGAGAGCGGGGTATGGAAAACTTCTTTTCCATGAAATCCGACATCGCCCTCTCGAGGTAGCCGCCCCGTATTCCGCCGAAATACTTGAAGTGCAGGACCGGTATGAGCAGCCGGTCCTCCCGCCCCGTACCGGAGAGCGCCGCCCGCACCATGAAGGGAAGGGTCTGTATCCACGGGCAGTTGTAATTCTTCGTGGGGTTTTTCTTCTCGGCCTTCGCGTTGACCACCGATGGAAGAAAGACGTAATCCGCGTCGGTTTCAAGAAGATCGAAGACATGGCCGTGCATGACCTCGGCCGGGAAACAGGTCTCGGCGTGAAGCTGCTCGAGCGACCGGGTCACCATCTTCCGATTCGTCGGGTTCGAAAGCACCACGTCGAAACCGAGCTTCTCGAAAAAGGTCCTCCAGAAGGGGAACTGCTGGTAGAAAACCATGAGGCCCCGGGGTATTCCGATCTTTGTCCTTTTCGATTCGGAGACCTTGGCATTTTTGCGCTTCTTCCCGCTTTTCGCCTTTTCCGGTTCCCTGTCCGCCGGATATGTATCCGCCTTTTCCGCGGGCTCGTAGTACGGGCCCATGAGCATTCTCAGCCGCTCCTCGAAGAGATCGAGTATGCCCGCTCCCTTGCCCTTTCGCTCGTCGATCTCGTACTTCTCGCATCGTCCGCCGTAGAAGAGGGGCCGCTTCTCTCCCTCTATGGTCACCCGCCTTATCTCGCACTGGTTCGAGCACCCCTTGCAGGTGAAACGGTCGATGGAGTAGGGGGTCGTGCTCACGTCGAATCCCTTGAACCTCGTTTTCCCGCCGGCCACCTGGTTTCGCGCCAGTATGGCCGCGCCTATGGCGCCCGTTACGTCGAAGTGCGGCGGAACGGTGATGTCCCTGCCCGTCACCTGCTCGAAGGCCGCGACCACGGACTTGTTGTTCGTGACGCCGCCCTGGAAGAAAATCCTGTTCCCGATACGCTTGTTTCCCACGACCTTCTGTATATAGTTGTAAACGATCGAGTAAGCGAGCCCGCTCACGAGGTTGTCCTTCTGCACCCCCCGCTGCTGATGCGCGTTGAGATCCGATTCCATGAAAACGGTACAGCGGTCGCCGAGCTTTGCCGGAGCTTCGGCGCTCAGAGCGATGTCGCCGAACCGGGTGATATCGATATCGAGCTTCTCGGCCTGCTCTTCGAGAAAGGACCCCGTGCCCGCGGCGCACACCTTGTTCATCTCGAAATCCACCACCACGCCGTCATCTATGCTTATGAATTTGGAATCCTGTCCGCCTATCTCGAATA
>Ga0272442_10007732_pt1 | contig 13811 bp, 13 predicted proteins | sample SSMForm2O_FD_200262 | JGI IMG/M metagenome (GOLD analysis project Ga0272442, IMG submission 200262) | Marine sediment archaeal communities from Little Sippewissett salt marsh, Falmouth, MA, United States - SSM-Form-2O | ecosystem: Environmental > Aquatic > Marine > Wetlands > Sediment ...
AGCGTGACCGACTGAAAGAAGGCCTCAAGGTACTGTGTCTTTATGTCGAGGGGGAGCAGATTGCCCCCGTGTTCGAACTTGTAGATCAGCAACGTGCCCGTCACGATGAGTATGAGTGTTCCCAGCAGCACGATCCTTGTGTTCAGATTCAGTTTTACCGTCGCCCCCTCGTTGTTGAAGAATCGTTTGAGAATCCTCGACCTGATGTGCTGGAATGAATTGGTTAAGACGGCAAAACTGATACCGCCGGCGATTATCAGCCCGGCGATAGTAGCATTTACCAGCAGCGATGACCTGAACGGTACGAGACTGTCGGAAAAAAGAGCAAAGCCGGCATTGCAGAAGGCCGATACGGCGTGGAAGACCGAATAGAACACGCTCATAATGAATCCGCCCTCCGTCGGTTGAAAGGCGGGAAACAACAGAAACGCTCCCGCCAGCTCGAACAGAAAGGTGAACACGATGATATTCCGCACTCCCCGGGTCAGGTTCCTGGTATCGTCCTCTTCCAGCATGTAAGACATGGCTCTCTTTTCCTGGAACGACATCCTTTTACCCACCAGGTACGCTGTGAACGATGCGAGAATCATGATTCCCAGACCGCCGATCTGTATGAGAGCCATTAATGTCAGTTTCCCCCAGACGGAAAGTCTGGTTGCGGCATCAACCACACAAAGCCCTGTCACACATGTGGCCGAGGTGGCCATGAACAGGGAATCTATCATGGACAGGCGGGTATGATCGGCCGTGGAGAAGGGCATCATGAGAAGGATCGTTCCCGTCAGTATGACAAAACAGAAACTCAGCATGATGGTCTGTGCCGGGTGCGTTGTCAGGTTGCGGACGTATGCGTTAAGCTTGTTGATGCGCATGAGGACTTTGAAGACAATGAAAAGGCTTACCACAAGGACTATTTTCGTCGATACGCTGTGTCCGGCGTAGGGACTTACGAAGAAGAAATGAAATTTGGTATAGATGAGGACGAACACGAATGCCAGGACAAAGGCCGTCTCAAAGGGGGTTTCCTTGATGAACGCAAGCTTCTCCCCGGCCTTGAAAAATTTGATCATGAATTCGAAGACAAAGAGCACCGAAACGACGATGTCCAGAACATGGCTGGCAAACATCGTGATCGATCCTTCATGTGAGGCATTTTCCAGGATGATTGAGACCAGCCCCAACAGGATTATGAGCAGGACCGGCTTGTCGATCCCCCGTATTTTCATGTGTGCTGAGTCTTTCTCCGCACCGTGCGGCGTGGTCCCGGCGAGAATCCGGGACGGGTCCTGAGTAGCCAATTCTGCTTGCGTCGCTTCGTTAAGTGTCATGGAGGACCATCAAGCGACAGCGATTATTCTTCACAATGATTCGGTTGAATCTTATCCCGAAATCACTAAACGCCCACACCGGTTACCATGGATAGGGGTCCTTTTCTGCTGGAGGAGTATAGAGAAAATCCACCTGACTGTCAACGGTGTGAAAAATGGAAAGATGAGAGCAGTTCTCAACAATCAATGCTGGAGATGGTCGGGTATCAAAAGACAAATATCAGTCTCTCAAATTAGAATCTTTCCTGTTGTTCACCTTTGTTGGTCTGTGTTACATTGCATCTACTATGAAATGGACTCGAAAAATCATTGTTCTTGTAACGCTTGCAGTGTTTATATCGATAATGATGCCCGCTTCAGGTTTGGCTTCGGACGTGACAATACGAGTGTCATTTGTCGCCGGGGGTGTTGCCGGCGGAGTTTATTTTCTGTTCTATCTTTCGACGGGAGATATTTCCGAGTGGCAGCAGGACTTGACGGAAAAAACAGCCTTGTTCAACCATGATCAGTGTGGCTGGGAACTCGGGCATCCTCAGCTCAAGTTTGTTGAAGATGATCAGTCTTTTTCTACACCATACGTGGAAATCATAAAAATCAGATTTTAAGAGGCTGGTGAAAAACACCCATCTGCGGCGTTTTTCTCATATTTCGTCGCTACGACGTACCTGATGCGGCAAAGCCGCAAAGGCTCAAGATCAATAGCTCAAGGACGGAAATTAAGGCTCAAAATAAAGACGAAGTTTACTCGGGATGCCGGGGAGAAGCACATAAAACAGCAGCATACAGGTTTATGTCTCTTGTTCAGCCATGTTGTCACTTTTTCTTGGAGGGCCAATTCTTGTAAGGGTTCTTGTAGAGATATGCGTTGAGATATTTCTTTTCACCGGTAACTTCTCTCCCTACCCAGGACGGAATGTCAAACATCTGCTTCTCGTATTCCAGTTCTATCTCGGCTATGAGAAGTCCCTCATTATCTCCGGAGAATTCATCAACCTCCCATACCATTCCAGCGAGAGAAATGCGGTATCTCTTTTTTTCTACAGGAGATCGATCACACAAACAAGCGAGCATATCTTCGGCATCGTCTATCGGAATTTCGTATTCGTATTCCAGAGTATTGAAATCATCTTTTCGAACTTTGACGGTTAAAAAGGCATCATCACCGGCAACCCTGATTCTCACGACGCCGTCTTTTTGAAAATAGAGATAACCCTGACGATAGAGAATGCCGGTAGCCTTCCCTCTCCAAGAATCATCGATCACTAAATATCTCCTCTCGATTTCGATTGCCATACCCTGCTTCCTTCCGGTTAACTATTTACACAGAAAATAACACACTTGTCGAAAAGTATCTATAGCTTGCCTTTTTACCATTCATTGCGATATAAGAAAATCACAAAAACGTGCACGTATAATAAGGATAAGGAACAATCATCGTTAAGGACGAAAAATTTATTCATCTCTGCCAACCCGATTCCGATAAATCGTGTGGAGCGTGTTGCGGGCTGTATAACTATGCAGACAGTACGAAAGAATCTCTCGTCAGGAGACTGCGGAGAAGAACAGCTTTGTATCATGAAATCGTTGGTGGACCGGGTGACTTGAAAGCCTTCTCGCAATTGATAACCGACTCAGAACCACAGGAGAAAATTTATGAGGTAATCTATTGCTGTGAATACATCGGTTTTCTCGATGAAGATGAAAAAAAAGTTGGATGTCTCCTCCATCCCATCCAGAATGGAGGAGAAGACTTGAGGGGTGTGTCATTCTACGGCAAAGAACTCTGCGACGGACATTTCTGTCCCAGTTACTACTATATTTCTCGCGACGAAAAGCTGGCGTTAATCAACATAATTGACGATTGGTATCTCTATGGTCTGTGCGTTACCGATATCGATCTGGTTAAAGAATACTTCCGGTTTATCAGTGACGGGGTCGGTGAGATGCCTTCGCCCGATAAGTTTAATAACGCACAATTGAAACAGATAGCCCATCGTTTTTTTTCATTGAAGCTTTTGTGGCTTTTCCGTTCACCTGAAACAAACCGTTTCGGTAAATATTACTTTGACGGGTCCCAGTATATGATACATCATATTGATTACGATGCCTTGGGCTGTGAGAGATCGAGGTTCGATAAGATATTTCTCAGCTTGACGTCGCACTTCAACAGCCAGGAAGAATTGAAACAAGGGGAAAGAATCATCCAGGAGAGTATTGACGAGTTTATACAGAAATACAGAGAGATATATTGACACATGTAACCGGAATGCAATAGAGTAAACAATGTTGAAAGGAGGGATTGAGGGTGACAGGGACGAATAAAAAGGTGCTTTATTCGAAAGAAACGATTGAAAAACGTGTACAGGAAATCGCTCAAACATTATCCGATGATTACCAGGGGAGGGACGTCGTCTTCATCTGTATTCTCAAGGGGGCTTTTATTTTCTTAGCCGATCTAATGCGACACCTGGCAATACCGCACACGATTGATTTTATGCGGGTGGCGAGCTATGGTTCGGGGACGGTGAGTTCCGGAAAAATAACGGTTACGAAAGACATCGAAACTGACATAGACGGAAAGGATGTTGTCATTGTTGAGGATATTATTGATACAGGCATAACCCTGGCATTCTTAAAAAATAAGTTGCAGGAAAAAACCCCTCGTTCTTTAAAAATCTGTGCTCTCTTGGATAAAAAGGCGAGGCGGGAGGTAGAAATCGATGCTGATTATGTTGGATTCTCCATGGATGAAGGATTTGTTGTTGGATATGGGCTTGATTTTGATGAAAATTTTCGCAGCCTGCCCGATATTTATGTCATAGAGGGATGAGGGCCGGGAGGAAAAAGATAGTGATCATACAGTGCAAGAAATGCGAAACAAAATATAAGTTCGATGAATCCTTAATAAAAGATGACGGAATCTGGGTTCGCTGCAGTCGCTGTAAGGAAATATTTTTTCAGGAGAGACCGCAGTCAGAAGAAATTATTTCACTGACCGAATTGAAGGCCGAAAAAGAAATAAATCATAGAGGAACGCAATCGGAAGAGGCGTATACTTCAGTTTTCGGAGAAGGTGTATCGAAAGCTGAAGAGGATGCCGACCAACGTAGCGAAGAAGTGCCCATTAGACCCGAAGATAAGGCATTTGATATCGGAATAGGTGAAGAACCATCCTTTGTCATGGATGATGAAGCCGCCCCGGAGAGGGAACCGTTTGATATTGCCGTCGATGAGGAAACGCTGATAGAAGATGAAAAAACATTCGGTCATTTCGATGAAATCGCCCAGGAAGACGTTTCTGTCGTTCCTGAAGACATAGCGACAGAGGAGGGCGAGCCTGAAAAGGCGGGGAAGGGAACGCGGAGAGCGGGTAAGATCTTAGCACTCATTGTATTTATCGTCGCACTTCTGCTAGGCGTTTCTCTTTGGATGTTTCCTGATATTCGTACGCAACTTTTCGATACGGTATCGTCAATGCCGGTTATAAAAAATTTTCTGGAAGAAAATGCTCAAAACGAGGGGTTCAAGGGCAGTGAAGAAGCAATATTTTTCGAAAACGTTCGAGAACGTCCTGTGAAAAACTGGATCGTTGGTGATATGCTTGTTATTGAAGGTATCGCCACTAATAATAATGAAGATCCTGTTTCGAAAATTAAGGTGAGAGGCAAGATATTAGACGGAGCAGGGAATATTTTAGTTCAAAAGGAAACCTATGCCGGTAATATCCTGACCGACGAAGAACTCAAGAATCTCACACAAGAAGAAATAACAAGTGAACTTGCCAATGAATACGGTCGAAATTTTGCAAATAGAGACATACCATGTAAAGAAAAGATCCCCTTCATGATCGTGTTTGTTAATCCTCCCGAGAAAGCGAGTGAGTATCTCATAGATCTTGCAAAGGTCAGTGGTGTGTCGAAATAACGGAACTAAACTTTGATGAACATAGTCACCATCATCTAATCAGATTATTATTTGTCAATATTTAAAGAAGAACCCATTGCCAGAACAGACATTCGTGACGTAACGTTGAGGAGGCTTGCTTGTCACCGCTCGAAAAGGCTCGATTTGCATTCTTGCTGCTGCTGCTGATATTTGTTACCGGAACATTCGGGTATCACGCCCTGGAAGGATGGACTACCCTGGAATCGTTCTATGCAACGGTGGTTACCTTGGGAACGGTAGGATACGGCGATTTTTACCCTAGAACCCCGGAGGGGAGAATATTTGCAATATTCCTCATTGTTTTTGGTGTGGGGACAATGGCCTATACCTTTGCTATGGTCATGGAAAACTTTATGGAAGGACGTTTGAGAAAACTGTTGGGGAGGGGTAAATTGAAAAAGCAGATAGAAAAGATGAAGGGTCATTATATTATATGCGGCTGTGGGAAAATCGGCTACCTCGTCTGTAAAGAGTTAGCAGAAGAGAACGTTGATTTTATTGTTGTTGACACTGATCAACAGATAATTCAACAAATAGAGGAAGAGGGATTTGTCTATATCAATGGTAGTGCAACGGAAGATAAAACTCTCACGGAAGCAGGTGTAGAAAGAGCAAAGGGTGTTGTTTGTGCACTTCCCACCGATGCGGATAACCTTTATGTCGTCTTGACGGCAAAAGAACTGAATCCAAATGTTTATATCGTCTCTCGATTTGAGGATGATGCATCGGAGCGAAGATTGATAAAAGCCGGTGCAGATCGGGTCATATCACCATACAAAGTCGGTGGTATGAGAATGATACTGGCACTTCTGCGCCCCGCGATGATGGACTTTATGGAAATTACAACGGGAAAGCAGACTCTCTCGCTTCGTATGGAAGAATTACGTGTCTGTGAGTCATCGTATGTTGTCGGCAAATCTCTGGCGGACTCAGGATTGCGACGAGAGTACGGTCTCATCATCGTTGCTGTGAATAAGGAGTCGGGTGAGATGGTATTTAATCCCGCTGCGTCGTATATCATTGAGAAAGATGATAACCTCATCGCTATCGGCGAAGAAGAAAGCCTGTCTAGGTTTTCCGAAGTGTGTCGATTATAAGTTTCGAAGGGATGACACCCTTTCTTATGATTACCGGCGGGTCAACGGTCACATCGACGATTGTGGAGCCCCTTCCACCGGGAGTCCGGCCGCCGTCAATATAAAGATCAATCGTATCTCCCAGACTACCAATAACTTCCTGTACTGACGAACATTCCTTTTCACCCGATATATTTGCGCTGGTTGCCGTGAGGGCTCCTGAGAGGGTATTTGCAAGGCCGGTTGCAATTATATTACTCGAAAGCCGAATGCCGATTTTCCCTGAGCCTGCTGTAAGTTTTTGAGATATATGTGGAGAAACAGGCAGTAAAAGAGTCAATCCTCCCGGCCAGAAACTGTCCATGAGTTTTTTGCCTGCTTCGGGGATACTGCTTGCATATTTATCGATATAACAACGCTGGCCGATGATGATGGAGATAGGTTTGTCAAAACTCCGGCCCTTGATGGTATAAATTTTCTCAAGAGCTTCTTCGTTGTCACCGTCTGTACCCAAACCGTAAAACGTTTCCGTGGGAAAGGCAATAACACCGCCCTTTTTCAGTATGCTTCCGACTTTGGCGATCAGCGATTGATCCGGTCTGTCAGGATCTAATGTAATAATTTCCGGCATTAGAGTTTTTCCTGCGCTTCTTCGATGGCTTTGGCCATGCGCTTGGTGTAACTCTGTAATTTTTTATGAAGTGTGGTGTTGTCCAGGGCAAGCAATCTGACGGCAAAAAGAGCTCCGTTTTTCGCGCCCGCAGTTCCGATTGCCATAGTAGCAACCGGTATTCCTCCCGGCATCTGTACCGTTGATAAGAGCGAATCAAGCCCGTGGAGAGACGTTGAATCGATGGGAACACCGATGACAGGCAGCATCGTATGTGACGCGATAACACCGGCCAGATGAGCGGCTGCCCCGGCCCCGGCTATGATTACTTTTATTCCCTTTTTTTCTAAATCTTCCGAGTAGGATCGTGTTCTTTCCGGTGACCGATGGGCGGACGTCAGGTAGATCTCATAAGGGATGTCAAACTCATCCAGAATGGATGTAGTCTCCTTCATAATGGGAAGATCCGAAGCACTTCCCATGACGACACTGACTAAAGGGCTTTTCTTTTTTTGCATATCGTTTTGACCCCCAAAGAATCGGTATTAACGCTTGAACAAGGTAAACAATGTCAAAATTATAATTTTAAAATAAATCCCAATGTGCAAAGCTCCAATTGTGAATTATTGAAATTGGTAATTTGAATTTCATTTGGTATTTGAGCTTTGACATCGGTCATTATTCCGATGACTCAACTTCATTTCATTTTCCACAAAAGTGTTTTTCATGCTTGCCGCTCAATAATTGCCCGGCTTAATGCCGGAAGTGCCGCTTACCCGTAAAGATCATTGCTATGCCGTGTTCATCAGCTGCCTGAATTGCCTCTTCATCCCGGATTGACCCACCTGGTTGAATAATAGCAGTTACCCCGGCTTCAGCGGCCATATCGACTCCATCCCTGAAGGGGAAAAATGCATCAGACGCAAGCACCGTTCCTTTGGTCGAAAGGTTTGCCTTCATTCTGGCGATTTTGACCGAATCGACCCTGCTCATTTGACCTGCCCCAACGCCGACCAATTGATCCTTTGTTGCAAAAACAATGGCATTTGATTTGACGTGCTTCACCACATGCCAGGCAAAATCGAGGGCTTGATATTCTTCTTCTGTTGGGATTCTTTTTGTTGCGACCCGGGCATTCCTGATGTCTTCATCCATTGTATCTCTTTCCTGGATGAGAATTCCCCCGACAACCCGTCTGTAATCATAATCGGTTACCGGTTGTCCTGCGGGCGGTACCTCCAATAATCTCAGGTTCTTTTTTGTGCTCAGTATGTCTATTGCATCGTCATCAAAACCTGGTGCAATAACAACCTCCAGGAAAATTTTCGCTATTTCATGAGCCGTTTCTTTATCGACACGTTTGTTAAAGGCGACGATTCCTCCAAAAGCCGATACCGGATCGGTTAGCAGGGATTTTTTATACGCTTCCGCTATCGTGCTGTCGGATGTTGCCGCACCGCACGGGTTTGAATGTTTCATGACAACTGCTGTTGGTAATTCAAAGTCGGATGCCATCTGCCATGCGGCATCACTGTCCATGATGTTATTGTAGGAGAGTTCCTTTCCCTGAATCTGACGAGCATTCGATATTGCCGGTGAAAGTATGTCCCGCTCACGGTAGAAAGCTGCTTTCTGGTGAGGGTTTTCTCCATAGCGAAGGTCCTGAGCCTTGCTAAACTGCATGGTAAACGTGTCGGGAAAATCTTTTTTGCCCTCCGGTTTTATGGTGCCGAGATAGTTTGAGATTGCCGCATCATATCGCGCTGTCAGCTGAAAGGTTGTGGTAGCCAGGGCAAAGTTCGTGGACTCGGATATCTTTCCCCCGGTCTTTTTCATTTCATCAATGATTTTCGAATAATCATCGGGATCAGTTATGACGGAAACGAAGCGGTAATTTTTCGCTGCAGCCCTGAGCATGGTCGGACCGCCGATATCGATATTTTCGATAGCATCATCAAGCGTGCAGTTCTCCCGGGCAACGGTATCTTCGAAACGATAAAGATTGATAACAACCATATCGATAAGACCAATCCCCTGCTCATTTAAAGATTGCATGTGGTCTTTATTATCCCGTAATGCGAGAAGCCCGCCATGAACTTTGGGATGAAGGGTCTTGAGCCTCCCGCCCATCATTTCGGGAAATCCCGTGTAGTCTGATACATCCGTGACGGAGATGCCGTTTTGTCGCAACTGCGCTGCTGTCCCACCGGTGGAAAGTATTTCCACTCCGAATTCCTGTAACTCTTTAACAAAATCGACAATGCCGCTCTTATCGGTGACGCTGATAAGAGCACGTTTAATCTCATTTTTCATTCTAACTCTCCTTACTCTATTTTAAAAGAATTACCTAATGCTGATTGCTTGATGTTATCCCCTGATTTTCTTCATGTGATCGATTCTTCTCTGTACCAGTGGTTTGGTCCCGATATCGGGCCTGTGATCGACGGGGCCCTTGACGGCTGATATGGCCTGTTCCGCAATTTGTTCCGCTTTCTCAAGATTGCCGGCTATGCCCACCACTCCGATGGCCCGTGATGTTGTCATATATAAACCGTCATCTCTTTTATCAACGGACGAATAGTAGAGCCTTGCATCTTTGACGTTTTCAACTTCGATTTTTTCAGATGTCGATTTTGCATCGGGATGATCCTTTGGCAGACCATAACCTTTCGGTACGATATATTTGCAGACGGTTGCTTTCTTTTCGAATTCAACCGTTAACGTGTTCAAGGTTCCGTCGACGATCGTTTTACAGATATCGACAAAATCCGTCTTGAGAAGGGGGAGCGTATTCATGGCCTCCGGATCTCCGAAACGGGCGTTGTATTCGAGCAGCTTGACGCCATCTTTTGTGATAATAAAACCGCCATACATAACTCCCTTATAATACTCTCCCGTTTCTTTGTAAATCGCGTCGGCAACCTTTTGTGTTATGGCAAGACCTTCAGCGACGTCTGCGGCAGTCATGAAGGGCAGTGAATGATCCTCGGACGAATAGGAACCCATCCCCCCCGTGTTGGGACCTTTATCGTCAACGAATCGTCTTTTATGATCCTGGACAGGTGGTGTTGCGACAACTGTCTTTCCATCACTGAGACACTGGAGAGAGAATTCTTCACCTTCAAGCTTTTCATCAACGATCACACAGGAATATCCATCGAGTATTTTCCTGCAATGTTCCAGGGCTTCTGCTTTCGTCTGAAAATGGTCTCCCTGCACCATCACGCCTTTCCCACCGGTAAGACCATCCGGTTTTACAACAACTTCATCCAGTTCGTTGATAAATTCCTCGACACCGCCCATTGAGGAAAATACTTTATATCTCGGGTTTCCCGGTATGGCATATTTGCGTAGAAGATCCCTGGTGAATGATTTTGAAGTTTCCAACTGAGCAAGTCGTTGTGTCGGCCCAACAGAGGGGATCCCCACTTTTCGTAAAGAATCGACAACACCGTTGTTAAGAGGATCTTCAGGTCCGATAACGGCAAAATCGATTTTGTGTTCCGTGGCAAATTGATTGATGTCGTCTAAATCGGAGTAGCCTCCGATCTTAACCGAGGAAGAAAGGGATGCAATGGCAGGGTTGTTCGACTTCATATAGGAAAAGAGCTTCGGCTTATGCTTTGAGCGAGTAACAGCTTCCGCTATTGCATGTTCCCGTGCACCGTTGCCGATTAAGAGCACATTGGCCATTGTGTTACCTCCTTTTTCTTGCTCAGATTTGTTGGGTATAGGAGGCTGTTCGAGAATACTCTTCTGCTACGGGCGGCTGCAAATCTCACGTGCTTCGTTAGCACGACCAAAACCTCCTCACCGTAGGCAAAACTACGCTTCCGGTGCTTTTGGCTTTGCCGCCTTGCCCGAGAAATTTTCGCGTGCCCTCGCGACGAAGCTATTCTCGGACAGCCTCCTAATATGTTTGTTCTCTATTCCTGATCTTTGAAGTTTTCATATATCCAAAAAAGGTATATTCGTCAAATGACTTTATGAAAACAACGCAGAATACCCCGCCTTTAGGCGGGGATGAATGCGGTGCGGGGGCAAGGGGGATGCAATTCCCCTCCTTGCTTTTAAAGATGTCCCGCCTTTAGGCGGGGTAATTCACTCTGTATTTTGATATGTTGACTTTTCTTCGAAATGAAGGTAGCGTAGATTCGTAACATGCTAATATTAAAAGTTTTGAGATAAAATAATATTGGATTACGACATAACATTAAAATTTCTTTTCATATGTTTTCTTTTGCTCCTTTCGGGTTTTTTCTCCGGTTCCGAAGCTGCTCTCTTTTCTATTACCGATCTTCACCTTCATAAAATGCAGGAGGATAAAAACCCGTTTTTTGCTTATATCCAGAGACTGTTACGAGTCCCTCGTCGATTGCTCATCACAATACTGGTGGGTAACGAGTCGGTCAATATCACAATTTCAGCTATTGCAACCTCCCTTTTCATCTATCTGCTCGGGGAGGAGGGAACGTGGGTCGCCATTGCAGTTACAACGATAACATTACTCATTATCGGAGAGGCTATCCCGAAAACCTTCGCTGTCAATTATCCCATGCGTTTTTCAATGTCTGTATCGCTCCCGCTGATAGTATTTTCAAAAATGGCACGTCCTGTTGTCTGGGTACTGGAAAAAATATCGGCGACGTTTGTCTATTTATTCGGTAAGGCTGTTTACCAAGAGAATCCCGGGTTGACCGAGGATGAGTTTATCACGCTCGTTGATGTAGGACATGAGGAGGGGGCCTTGGAAGAATCTGAACGGGATCTTATACATAAGGTTTTTGAACTTGCCGATACCGATATGGATGATGTTATGACACCGAGGGTGGACATGTTTTGTCTACCTGTTACCATGAATATCGATGAAATGAGCAAACAGATTATTTCGGCCCGGTATTCGCGAATTCCGATATATGGAAACGACAGAGATGATATCCTGGGCATCCTTCACGCGAGACACGTGCTAGCAGAAATCTCACAGGGTAGAAAAACAGAAAATGTCAGAAAATTGCTGAAAAAACCATTTTATGTTCCCTTGGAAAGGACTGCAGAGAGTGTACTCAGAGACTTTCAAATAAAAAAAATACAGATGGCAATCGTGGTTGACGAATATGGGGGGATCGAGGGCCTTGTAACACTGAATGACATTATGGAAAGTCTTATGGGCGATATTTATGACGAGGACGATGAGCGTGAGAGCTTATTTCAAAGGGTTGCTGATGGAACCTTAATTGTGTCGGGGTCAATGGATATCGAAGATTTTAATGAGCTTACGGGAACGACCATTCCGATAGAAGAATTCGACACGGTCGGAGGATTTATTTTTCACCTCTTCGGAGAATTGCCGACTAAAGGCAATGAAATTGATTTTAATAACTACACCTTTAAAGTGGAAAAAATCAGTGGGGCACGAATCATAAAAGCCAGAGTGACAAAGAAAAAGGAACCGTATGACAGGTAATCTTCTTACCATTCTAATCATGTTTCTGATTTTGTGTTTGGAGGGGTTGTTTTCGGGAGTCGAAATTGCCCTCGTTGCAGCGGATATACATAAGATCAGAAATAAGGCGAAAACCGGTTCCCGTTCGGCTCTTATGACAATGAAACTTCTGGACAGGCCGGAGTGGTTTCTCTCAACAACTCTTACGGGAACCAACCTTTGCGTCGTTACAAATACGGTAATTGCAACGTCTGTGTTTATTTCCGTTTTTGGGACAGGCCGGGGTGAACTCGTGTCGGTATGTGTCATGATTCCCCTTCTGTTGATTATGGGTGAAATTGTGCCCAAAAGTATTTTCCAGCAACATGCGGAGGCAATCGCACTGCGATTATCATGGTTTATCTGGATTGCTTCTCTGATTTTTTATCCAATTGTGTTTGTAATATCAAGGATATCCCGAAGTGCTCTCTATGCTTTCTCGGAAGAACAAAGAGCGTATTACCTGCCTTATATCACCAAGGCGGGCCTGGAATTCGTGCTCCAGCGGAAGGCAGATGACGGAGATATCATGATATCGGAAAAGAAGATGATCCAGAGAATTTTTGATTTTTCAGAATCAACGGCTGAACAGATCATGGTTCCCCTGTCTAATATAACTGCTCTTTCGACGGAAACGACGCTTCGAGAGGCGGCTCTCATTATTCCTGAGAGGGGATATTCTCGAATACCCGTTTATCGTGACAAAGCCTATGATATTATCGGTATTCTCAGTTCTTTTGATCTCTTGGAGGTACTGTATGGAGATACTCTGGAATCAATTTCCGTATCGGAAACCGATTCCGTAGAAACCTGTCTGAGGAAGGAAGTTTTGTATGTTCCCGAGACAAAACCAACGGACGAACTTCTTTTTGAATTGCAGCGACGGGGCGAACACATGGCAATTGTTGTTGATGAATACGGTGGTGCGGTCGGTGTCGTTACTATAGAGGATATTTTGGAAGAAATCGTCGGTGAGATAGATGATGAGTATAGTGATAATGGTCGTATGCTCTACAGAAAAGTCGGCCCGGGAAAGTATCTTCTGAGCGCTCAGATTAAGATTGATTCCGTGCGAGAGATTATTCCTTATGAGATTCCCGATGGTGATTATGAGACGCTTGGAGGGTATCTTTTACATAAAATGGAGAAAATTCCTCAAAGGAACGAAAGTTACCGACAGGGGGACATTTTATTTATTATTGAAGATGCCGATATGAAATCAATAAGGGAAGTTCTGATTGTTTTACCGGAAAATGCCGATAAGCTTAAATACTCAACTTTCGGGATTCACAAAAACGAGGCGTAATATAGTTTAACCTGTAGATTATATTACAGATAATACTTGAAGAGCCCAGTCTTTTGATTTATAG
>Ga0272442_10007733_pt1 | contig 13810 bp, 13 predicted proteins | sample SSMForm2O_FD_200262 | JGI IMG/M metagenome (GOLD analysis project Ga0272442, IMG submission 200262) | Marine sediment archaeal communities from Little Sippewissett salt marsh, Falmouth, MA, United States - SSM-Form-2O | ecosystem: Environmental > Aquatic > Marine > Wetlands > Sediment ...
AAAGATAAAAGATACACAAGAAAAGATTAAAGAATATCTAGATAAAGGGTTTAAAATAAAAAAATTCAAAAATCCATATGGCAAAAAGGGTGTGAGTAAGAAAATAGTTGAAATATTAAAATGAAAAAAATAAAAGTTCATTTGCAATATCCTTGGAGTTTCCCAGATAGTTCATACTATAAGTCAATCTTAAAATATCCTCCAAAGAATGTTGAATTTGTAAATTTTAAACAAGAAGAATTTAAGGGAATTTCTTCGGGAAAAAAGTTTAAGAGAATAAATAAGATAAAAAACTTACTTAGAAAAGTGCTTTATGTGCTAAAACTTCCAAATATAATAAAGACTAAAAAAACTAATTTTGATATTATCCATTGTGCGCATTGCTTAAGTAAAAATAAAAAACCGTGGGTTGTTGATGTTGAACATTATTGGAACTTTGCTTCAAGCGGCAAATTGGCTTATTCTAAACAAGGAAAAGAAAAAATAAAAAAATTTCTTAAAAGTCCTTATTGTAAAAAGATTCTTCCATGGACAGAATCAGCAAAAAAGAGCATTACAGATGCATTAAAGGATAAAGAGATTGAAAAGAAAATAGAAATTGTAAGTTTTGCCATGCCTGTTAAAAAATTTAAAAAGAAAAAGGGCAAAACAACTCTTTTATTTGTTGGAAGATATTTTTATGCTAAGGGAGGTATGGAAGCATTAGAAGCTTTTGATGAATTGAGTAAAAACCAGGATATTAAATGTATTTTTGTCTCAGATACCCCAAAACAAATACTAGAAAAATATTCTAAAAATAAAAGAATAGAGTTTTATAATTTAATGCCTCAAGAAAAACTTTTTGAATTATATAAAAAATCAGATATTTTTGTTTATCCAGGGTATAGCGATACTTTTGGTTTTGCCCTTGTAGAAGCAATGGCATTTGGACTAGCAACAGTCACAGTAAATGGTTTTGCAAGAAAAGAAATAGTTAAGAACGGAAAAACAGGTTATGTTATTGAAACAAAGGCTAATCCACAAAAATCAAAAGAAGAAAGAAAAAGGTTAGTCAAAGAAATAGTTTTTATAACAACTAAATTAATAAAAAATAAAAAACTATTATTAAATATTCAAAAAAATGCTAAAAGAGAGATAAAAAATGGAAAATTTTCAATTGAAAAAAGAAACAAGAAACTTGAGGAGGTATACAAAGAGGCACTAAAATGAGACAAAAAATAAGCTTTATTTCAACAGTGTATAATGAAGAGAAAAATATAGAAAAATTTTTAGAATCAATAATAAATCAGTCTAAAAAACCAGGTGAAATTATAATTGTAGATGGTGGAAGCTCTGATAAAACAGTTGCTATAATAAATAAAGTTAAGAAAAAAACTAAGATTCCGTTTAAATTAATTATTGAAAAAGGCGCAAACATTGCAAAAGGAAGAAATATTGCAATAAGTAAGGCAAAAGGAGAGATAATTCTTGCTAGTGATGCTGGATGTATTGTTAATAAAGACTGGATTAAAGAAACATTAAAATTCTTTCCAAAAGCAGATGTTGTTGCTGGGAATCATAAAGCACTTGTAAAAAACAATTTTGAATTTTTCCAAGGACAATTGACAGTTAACAAGGTTGACCGAATAACTAGAATGTCGTCGAGAAACATATCCTTTAAGAAAAAATGTTGGAAAAAAGTTAAAGGTTATCCTGAAAAATGTCTTACTGGAGAAGATACCTTATTTAATTTAAAATTGAAAAAAGCAGGTTGTAAAATTGAAATAAATCCTAGAAAGGATGTTGCATGGGAAATGCGTCCCACTCTTGGAAAATTCTTTAAACAATTTTATAAATATGGTCAAGGGGATAAAATTCAAGGAAATATCTGGAAATTAAAAAAGAACTTGATTGCGCTTCTTGGTTTTTGGGCCTATGTTGTATTATTAATAACAAGTCCTCTTCTTAGCTGGTATTTAACAATTGCGCTAGCAATCTTCCCTGTATTGCTTGCTAAAGCAAAAGCATTAAAAATTTTCATTAAAACAAAAAGGGTTTCTAGTTTTTGGCATGTTCCAATATTACATTTAACAAGAAGAATAGCTTATTTCTTGGGAGCGACTTTTGGATGAAAAGTAAAAAACTTTCTGAATTCTTAGTTTGGGACCTTATTAAAATGCAAAGAGAGCAGGGCTCAGTGGACTTTGAAACAATGGTCAAAAAAATTTTTGAAAAAATATCCCAAGCAAATAAAAAATATTTTTTTGTAAAATGGTTTGATTTTTTTTATAACCTTCTTCATAACTTTTCTAAAAAAAGGATCTATTTTAAGGGAGATAGATTCAAGCAATTTATATCTGAAACCAAAAAACAATATCCTGTGGGGTTAGTCGTTAGTGGAGCAAAGGACCGTCTTTATGCAATTAAAAATTTTCTTCCTTATTTTAGTGTTTCTCATCTTTATGAAGATGTTGATAAATATTTTAAAACAGGGAATGAAAAATATCTAAGAAAACTGGTTAAGGGAACGAATAAATTGCTAAAAGATAAGGCAATCTTGCAGTTGGTTCTTTGGAATGATTGCTTTCCTATTGATCGTTCGATTATCCTTTCTAGTAGAAAATTGAAGATTCCCACAACTCAAATACAAATTGGTATGTATAACTCTGAATTTGCTCCAGATAATGGGAGAGAGGCAGATTCTGTTTTTGTTTGGGGGGATTATTTCAAAGAAATGTATTCTAAGTTTAATGTAAGATCTACTAAGAACATCCATATTTTGGGGTATCCAAAAAAAATAAAACATTATCCTTCTGCAAAAAAAATAAAGAAAGTGGTATATCTTGGACAAAATATCGAAAAATTCAATTCAGCCCATTTAAAGACTAAAATAGACACTGTTAGAGATTTGAATAAGATTTGTAAAAGTTTGGGTTTATCTTTTGAATATCGCCCCCATCCTAATGATAAGCTGCAATTTCCCTGTAGAGAGCTTCCAGAAGTTAATTTTTCTCAAGGATCATTGATAGATTCATTTGATGATGCAGACGTTTTTATCTCTTTTTTCTCTACAGCACTTATTGAAGCAGTGATGGCAAATAAATTAGGAATGCAGTTAAGAAACTATGATATGAAAACAGGAAATTTTGAAAAACTGGGGATTTGCAAATCATTCTCCAAATTAAACCAGGTCAAATCATACCTTGAAAAACTGAAAAAAGATCCAAAAAAAGGGCATGTTTTTGAATTCAGCCAAGATTATATTTATCATCCTAAAAGTGCTAAAAAAAGATTTATACAGTTGTTAAAAAAAATTATTAAAAATGAAATAAAAAAATAAAATGGATAGTACTAAAAATTATTTAAAAATAAAATTATTTGGAATAGATAAAAATGGTACTTAGAAAAAGATACAATCATGATGGAAAACCTATCTTTTTTTTAAATGATTTGCAGAAAAATGCAAAAGAAAGCATTGGAAAAAAAATAAAATCTAAAGAATATAAATTTGAAACCGTCAAGAAATGTGCTATTTGTGGAAAAAAACATTTTGAGACTCTTTCTGAAAAAGATAGATATGGTCTAAAAATAAATACTCAAATCTGTAAATCCTGTGGACTGGTTTTTACCAATCCCCGTTTTAATAAAAAAACACTCTCTAAATTTTATGATGAAGAGTATCGATCCCTTTATTCCGGTGGAAAAACCCCCTCAAAAATATTTTGGAGCGAACAAGTTAAACATGGAAGAGATATATTTAGGATTCTCTCAAAATTTAAGAAAATGGAAAATAAATCTGTAATTGAAATAGGAACTGGAGCAGGAGGGATACTCAAAAATTTTCAGGAAAAAGGAAATTCTATATTAGGTATTGATCTTGGAAGTGAATATCTGGATTTTGGAAGAAAAAAAGGATTAACCCTCTTTAAGGGAGATATAAACTATCTTATAAAAAAAGGCATAAAATCAGACATAATAATTTATTCTCATGTTTTAGAACATGTTTCCGATTTAAAGGGAGAATTAAGAAAGATTAAAAAAATTTTAAATCCTGGAGGATTATTATATATCGAAGTTCCAGGAATAAAAAATCTAGAAAAAAGTTGTGGCATGGATTTTCTCTCAATGCTCCAAAATGCTCACCTATATTACTTTACATTAAATACTCTAAGGAATCTTCTGGAAACAAATGGATTTTCATGCATTTATGGAAACGAGGAGATAAAATCTGTATTTAAGATAAATAAAGAAAGCTCTAAAAGAATAGAAAATGACTATTTTAAAACAATAAATTATCTAAACTTTATAGAAAATAAAAAGAAAAAAATAGCTCCAAATTTTTACATGATTAAATTAAAAATTAAAAAAATTTTATTTATTATGTTAAAAAAACTAAATCTATATAAACCTGTTTTTTCCATCTATTTTAAATTAAAATGGCGGTACAAATAAGAATATGGAAGTTTTATGCATAATCCCTGCAAGAGGGGGGAGCAAAGGCATTCCAAAAAAAAATATAAAACTTTTAGCTGGAAAACCTTTGATTGCGCATACAATTGAGATTGCTAAGAAATCTAATAGAATAACAAAGATTGTTGTTTCAACAGATGATGATGAGATAAAGGAGATTTCTAAGAAATATGGTGCAGAAGTTATCAAAAGACCTGCGGAAATAAGTGGAGATTTTGCATCATCTGAATCAGCATTATTACATGTATTAGAAGAATTAAAAAAAGAAGATTATGTTCCAGATCTAATTGTATTTTTACAATGCACTTCACCCTTAACAACCTTTGAAGATATAGATGGAACAATAAATGTTTTAGAAAACAAAAATGCCGATACAGCTTTTGCTGCAGTAGATTTTCATTACTTTCTTTGGAAAAAGACTTCTGATGATGTGATAGGTATTAATCATGATAAAAATAAAAGGTTGATGAGACAAGAAAGAGAACCTCAATATAAAGAAGCAGGAGCAGTATATGTTATGAAAACTTCTGGATTTTTAAAACATAAACATAGATTTTTTGGAAAAACTGCAATATATATTATGCCTTCTGAGAGATGTTGGGAGATTGATGACCCTTCTGATTTTAGGATTGCGGAAATGTTGATGAAAGAAAGAAATATGGTTAATTTAGACTTAAGTAAAATCAAAATGATTTTGTTTGATGTAGATGGTGTTTTTACAGACGGTTCAGTATACTTAAATAAGGAAGGGGAGGAAAATTTAAAATTTTCAAGAATAGATGGTAAAGGAATAGAACTTTTAAGAAATGAAAATTATTTAATTGGGATTATAAGTTCTGAAGATTCTTCGATTGTTAGAAAAAGGATGGAAAAATTCAAAATAAAAGAATTACATTTAGGAATTAAAAATAAATTAGAAATATATGAACATTTAAAAACTAAATATGATTTATTAGACGAGGAGATATGTTTTTGTGGAGACGACATCCAGGATATTCCAATTTTATCAAAAGTAGGATTATCTTGTTGTCCTAGAAATGCTCAACCTAAAGTAGAAGACGCATGTTTTTTTAAATCAAAGTTAAAAGGAGGGGAGGGATTTGTTAGAGAAGTAGCAAATCTAATTTTGAATCAAAATGAAAAAAATTAAAATAAAAGATAAAATAATTTCAGATGATTCAGTATTTTTCATTGCAGAAATTGGTATAAATCACAATGGTTCCTTAAAATTAGCTAAACAATTAATAGATCTTGCTGTAATTAATGGTGCAGATGCAGTTAAATTTCAAAAAAGAACTCCAGAAATTTGTGTTCCAGAACATCAAAAAAATAAACCTAAAGATACGCCTTGGGGGAATATGACTTATTTTGAATATAAAAAAAGGATAGAATTTGGAGAAGAAGAATATAAAGAAATTGATAGATACTGCAAAGAAAAAGGAATTTTATGGACCGCCTCTCCATGGGATATTCCAAGTTTTGAATTTTTAGAAAATTTAAATGTAGCATTTTATAAAATTGCTTCTGCCTTATTAACAAATAAAGAACTTCTGTTAAAAGTAAAAGAAACCAAAAAACCAGTAATTTTATCTACTGGAATGAGTACAGAGGAGGAAATTGCTGGTGCTGTTTCTATCTTTGGAAATGACTACCCTTTAGCAATACTTCATTGTAATTCAGCGTATCCTGCTAAAGATGAAAATTTAAATCTTAATTATATCCCTAAATTAAAAGAAAAATACCCTAACTTTGTTATAGGTTATAGTGGTCATGAAAATGGAATTACTGCTTCTATTGTTGCAGTTGTAATGGGAGCTAATATAGTTGAAAGACACATCACTCTAGATAGAGCCATGTGGGGGACTGATCAATCTGCATCAATAGGTTTTGATGGACTTCGTAGATTAATAAGAGATATAAATAAAGTTCCTGTCTGGTTGGGGGATGGTATAAAAAAAGTAACTGAAGACGAAGAAAAAGTTAGAGAGAAATTGAGGGTATGAGAAATTTATAATTTTAATAATATAAATACTTTTAAAGAAAGAATCTTGTTATAAATAATGGCCCAAAAAAATTCTCCAGAACTCTGGGACTCCATATGGTCTCCAGCATCCAAAAAGGAAGAAGATTATAAGATAAAAAAAGAAGAAAGCTCAATTCAATGGAGAAGGATAGAAAAAATAATTTTAAAAAAATTTGGCTCCTTCAAAGGATTAAAAACAATTGAAATTGGTGCGGGGAGTGGAACAAATTCTCTTTTGTTTGCCAAAAGGGGTGCAGATGTCACAGTATTGGATTTTTCTCAAAAAGCACTAGAGAGAAGTAAAGTTTTTTTTGAAAGAAGAGGCATGAAAGTAAAATTAATCTTATGTGACGCACTAAAATTAAAAGAAAAATTTCTTGGAAAATATGATGTTGCTATGTCTTTTGGAGTAGGGGAGCATTTTGAAGGGGGAGATAGAATCAAGATTAACCTTGCCCATTTTAAGGTTTTAAAGAAGGGGGGACTTGCACTTATTTGTTTGCCAAATTCCGCCAATATTCCTTACCAAATTTGGAAATTCTTGTCTCAAAAAACAGGGAGATGGAAATGGGGGACTGAAATACCTTTCTCTAGAAAAGAGCTTAAAAAATTTATGCGGCCATTGAATAAAAAATATTTTTTTATAGGAGAAAGGTTGCTAAATTCATTTTATTTGCTAAATCCCTTGAGACTGCTCAGAAGGGTTTTGAAAATACCTCCTAAATTTAATTTGGAAGGAATTAAAAAAGAAAAGGGCACTATACTAGATCAATATTTTAGCCAATACATAACTCTTATTGCAATTAATTAAAATAATTTATTGACTCCCCTTTTTCCATGGGAAAATGCAAAATCATATCCATTTTTTATAATGTTCTTTATAATTTGACTTGTACTTATATCTTTTGTGTATGGAAGATAAACTACTTCGATTCCATTATTCTTTGCCCATTCTAACCCCTCCAAATTTTTGTCCTTCCAATCGTCTCCTATTGTGACTATATCTACTCCATACTTTTTTAAATCTTTTACATCCGTTAAAACCGTCTGAGGAATTACTTCATCTACATACTTGCAAGATTTCACCATTTCCATTCTTTGCTCAAAAGGAATGACTGTATTTCCCTTGTAACTCTTAACTAATTCGTCTGTACTTACTGCAACAATTAATTTTTTTCCTAGAGCTTTTGATTTTTTAAAAATGTTTAAATGTCCCTTATGAAACAGGTCCCAAGTTCCAGAAGTAAAAACCACTTTATCTGGTTTTTCTTTTTCTTCCTCAATGTCAGGGGATTTTTCTCCGAGCCATTCTCTAAGTTCATTTACAAAAATCTCGTTATCTTCAGTAGATAATTCCCCCATATGCCCCACAACAAATTTTTTCCCTTCTTCTCCCCCGGAAGGAGAGAAAAATATTTTTTTCTTTTGCATTTCACAAAAGAAATCCTTGACATCAGTTCTAGAAGTATATAATCCTGTTACTGCATTGGCAGGATTTTCTGCAATTATTTCCAAAGGAAGATTTTTTATTCGCTCTCTAAAATCATGGGCAATTTTCTTTCTTTCTTCTATCTCCTTATCAATTCCCTTCTTTTTTAGTTCTTTTAAACGATGATTTAATTGTTTTAAAGCTAAAACATTTGGAGTGAAAGGCAACCCAACATCACTTATTTCTCCTAAATACTTCTCAAAGTCTAGATAATAGCTTCTTTTAGAAAAACCCCTCTCAATTAATTTTTTGTTCAAAACTACTATTGAAATCCCTGGGGTTAAGGCAAGCCCTTTTTGGCTTGATATTATTGTGGCATCAACTCCCCAATCATCCATCATATATTTATTGTTTGCAAACCCACTAATAGAATCAACAATTAATCTACAATCATAATTTTTGCATAATTTTCCTATGGCGTGTACATCCTGTAGCTGTCCTGAAGATGTTTCTACATGCTGCATCAAAAAAATTGTGGGACGGAAATCTTCAAAAGATTTTTTTAATTCTTCTAAATCTGGAGATTTTCCAAATCCAGGTTTTATTTCATAATATTTTATTCCATAAAAATTACATATTTCACACCATCTTTTCCCAAAACTCCCTCCATTAATAATCATCACCCTATCTTCAGGGAGAATCAGATTTGAAACTGCAGAATCCATTGCCCCACTACCTGAACAAGTTAAAAAAATAGATTTTCCTTCATTACATCCAATCAGATCTAGCAACAAAAGGTTGCTCTCCCTCAATAATCGAGAAAAATTCTCGGTCCTATGGTACTCTATTTGCTTTCCAGCAATCTCCTTAATTTCTTCTGAAGAATTTGTTATTGCAGGGGATAAATTTCTTATTTTCATCTTTAATTATTTTAATTATTTTATATATAAATGTTTTATTGTCTTTTAACTAATGAATGCTTTCCATTAAATTATCAGATTTATGTATTTTATTAAAATTTGAGAACTTTGCCTCCCATTCTTCTGGATGTTCTCTTCTTGAGGCCTCATGAAATCTTTGTGTTTCTTCTTCAATTCTATCTGCTAACTCCTCGGGACTAAATCCAAAATAATCTGGAGAATTTTCTGGAATTCTTATTTCGGGTGTTTTAAAATTGCTTACTTGTGCCGCACCTGAATCAACATAGCCCTTCTCAATACATTGCTTAAGAATTTTTGATCCTGGCAAAGGACTTAGATTGAAAAATGCTACACTACTAAATCCTACTTCGTAAGGATATCTAAATGATGCTTCTATTTCCTCTTTAGCTTCTCCTGGAAACCCTAAAACAAAAAGCCCATGAACTTGAATCCCATTGTCTCTTGCTATACTAACTAATTCTCTCACCTTCTCCTTGGGAGGGACCCTTTTTCCAATTAAATCCCTTCTAACTCTTTCACTTGCAGATTCTATTGCAAAGGATAATTGATAAGCTCCACTCCTTGCCATTGCTTCTATTAACTCTTTGTCAAGGGTATTTACCATAACCCCATTAGGAGTGCACCAGTTTAAACCAAATTTTTCTAGTCCTGAAAATAACTCTTTTGATCTTCTTTTATTGAATGTTAAATTATCATCAATGAACTGTAATTCCCTTACATCATGTTTTTCTACAACATCTCTTACTTCTTCTAATACGTTTTTTACTGTTCTGGCCCTATATTTTCCCCAATAATTTTTTGTTGAACAAAAACTACAACTCATAGGGCATCCACGAGATGCAAAAATTTGTACTGCTCTTTCGCTTTTGCTAAAAGGGGCAAAAGGAAGTCCTATTCTAAAATATCTTTCTAAATCCACCAAACCCCTATCTGGCAAGGGAATGCTATCTAAATCTTTTATTGGGCTCGGAGGGCCAGTAAAAATTGCTTCTCCTGAATTAGAATAAACTATTCCTTCTGTTTGAGGAATTTTTCCTTCACTTAACTCATCAAGCAAATCTGGAGTCCTAAACTCTCCTTCACCTAAAACCACATAATCTGCTTGCTTCTGGCGAATTATTTCTTCTGCTAACAAATTAGAATGTAATCCTCCCATTATTATTGGGGCATCTGTTATTTTTCTTACCTGATTAGAAATATTTTTTGCTCCATTATGTCTTGCTGAAAAAGATGAGCTAATACCCACCACATCAGGGCTAGAATCTCTTACTCTTTTTTTTAAACTTTCATCAGACAATCCATATTCCACATACCCCCCTTCTCTTTTTTCCACATTATCATACCCTTCTAAAGGGGAATCTAGAATATCTACATTATACCCTCTTTTTAATAAATTGGTTCCCACATATAACAATCCTAAGGGAGGCATAATTCTTCTCATACCTTCTCCAGAAGATAATTGAGGGGGATTTATTAGCATTACTTTTCTTTTGTTTTTCATTTTATTTTTCCGGGGCATAAGGATTTTCCACATCTTTTAAAACTACGTCAAATCTTTCCTCTTCTCCATTCCCTAACCAAAAACCAGGAAATAATTCCCCACTAAAATCTTTTGGAGAGAATAATAAATGTGAATCTCTATGGGAATTTATTGGTAAATCCCCTAAATATACCTTTTTTGGTTCTTTGCATACCCTCCTCATCTCTTTAATTGTTTCTCTAGCATATTCTGAGTCTGGGAAATACAAAAATACCCCCCAGGAGAAAACAGCATCAAAGTAACTATTTTGAAAAGGAAGTTTGTTTGCAGGGGCGACTAAAGGATTGCCCCCAATAATTTTTTTGTGTTTTCTAATTAAAGAATTACTTTGGTCTACCCCCTGATAGTTAAAATTTCTAAAATGTTGTGCAAGCATTCCTGCTCCGCATCCAACTTCTAACACTCTCTGATTTGGAGTTAAATCCAATCGAGAAATAATCCCTTCTACTATTTTTTTATCTAATCCAATAGGGTGTCTCTCAGATCCATCCAATTTCCTAAGGTCATCTGTATCTTCTAAACCCTTTCTTTCCCAAATTTCTTTCCAATTTTCCATTTTAAATTTTTAAAAAACTAATTACTATAATTTATTATCCTAGACCCAATTTATAAATTTTGTTATACTGGTTTAAACCCTAATAAACAAGGTTCCTAATAAATTTTTTATTCTGATGGAGAAAAATAAAATAAAGAAAATTGCTAATAAAGCTTCTAAAAGTATTGCATAATTAAGAATTCCAAAGTAAATTAACAAACAAGGGAGGATTATTGTTAAAAAAGCCCTCTCATATCCTCCAATCCCTACCCTCCATCTTTTAATTTTAATCTTATCGTTTATTTTCCTTAAAGTATTTATAATGAATGCTATGCCTAATCTTTTGCTTGCACTCTCTCCCTCAAAAATTTCTCCTTCTCCATATTTTTTATCTTCAGCATAATAATATATTTTGGTAATTACCATCATATGAAATGTTTTTAAAACAAATATTAAAATTGAGCTAAAGATAAGTAATCTACTTTGGACCCAAAAACCAATAGAAAAAATTGTTGTAATTGTGATAATGATTAAGAACCTATCTGCTATTGTATCCAAAAAAGCTCCCAGTTTAGAAGTTTTATTTAATCCTCTTGCAAGGTTTCCATCTAAATCATCTGAAAGATTCATTGCATAAACAAGAATTGCACAAACCAAATAAAAAGAAGCATTATTCAAAAGAGGGGCTAAAATTAATGAAAGTATTGCTAAGGGTCCAAATAAAAAAAGTCTAATTTTGGTTATAGCATTTGGAGTTATTTTTAATTTTTTTTTATTGATTAAGTAAGCCAAACGGATAGAAATTGGGTCTAAAGTAAGTATTGTTAAAAGTTCATCCTTAGGATGTTGGGCTTTTTTCTTAAATTTTTCAAAATCTTTATTCCTCATTAATAAAATTGACCAGACAACTTTAAAAATTTTTCTTAATTTTTCTTAATTTTTCTTATTGTTAAAAAAAGTCCTAGAAGATAAATAACCCTGCTTAAAATTGTGGCTCCTACTGCCCCAAAAACAGCCCCCATTTCTCCGGCTATTTGAAGTCCAAAAAATATCCCAAATAAATTAAATAAAATATTCAAGAAAGAACTTCCAAGGGTCAAAAATGCTAATTCTTTTGTCTTCTTTTGTGCAATTAAAAAAGTTGAATATAATCCTATAATTGGCATCAAAAAGATTAGTAAGCTAAACCATTTAAGAACAGGCACAGAAGGTAAATAAGGAGTACCGTAAACTATCTGAATGATTAATCTTGCAATTAAAAAAGTTACCAATCCTGCAGAAAAAGAAAGTAACCATGTCAATAAGTTAGCTTTTTTGAAAATATTATCTAATCCTTTTTTGCTATTCTTAGCAAAAATAGGCATCAAAGAGATGGATAAAAAGCTCAGTATTCCTACTGCTCCTCCCACTAAACTTAATGCTGCACTATAAAATGAGATATAATTAGCTGCAACGTAATGGCCCAACATAAAAGTATCAATGTATCCAAAAAACAATCCTGCCATAGAGATTGTTGTTAAAGGGATGATAAACTTCTTTAGTGCTTTTTTTTCTTTTTTGCTTAAATTAGTTGCAGGGTATTTTAAAAAACTAACCTTACTTCTAAGATTTTTGAGTAAAAACAATAAACAAACGGAATAAGTTACAACTAAGAAAAGTAAGGCCAAAACTACCAAAAAACTATCAGAGGGAGCAAATCTTAAGGAAAAAAGCAATACAGATGGGACTAAAAAAAGCCTAAAAATTTGTAAAATTCCCTCCTTTATAAAAGGCAACTTAAAATTTTCTTCCGTCCTAAAAATTGATTCGGTGAAGCCAACAAAAGAAACTATTGGCAAATATATTGCACCCACTAAAAGAGCATAAAAAATAGGTTTTTTATAATAAATTTCAGAAATAAAATAACTGAATAATATTAAAAGAAAAGAAGTTAAAGCAACTATAGTCAATTTCCATAAAAATAATTGTTTTAAGTAACCCTTTGCCTTAGAAAAATTTTTTTTCTTCAAACACTTTGCTCCAAAAACTATTAATGCGTTTGAAATCCCTAAATCACTAAAAGAAGAGAAAAGGATTATTGTTGCCAATGTTAGACTATATAGCCCCATTCTTTCTGGCAGCAAAATTCTTGCCAAGATTATAGTATAAAATAAACTTCCAAATTTAAAAATTAAATTTTGGCCCAATTGATAAGTGCTATTCTTTACTGCTTGTCCTGCATTTCCTTCAAACTTTCTTCTTCTAAACATATTTAGAACGTTCTTAAAAATTGACGTTTCTTCTTGGACATTTTCTTTAATAATCATTAATATTTTGAAGTTTTTTGAACTTTAAAAAGTCATATGCTGATGATATCTTATCTTTTCTTAGATAAAACGGCCATTGCTCTATGTAATCAAGAATAAGATGGAAAGACATTCCAATAAAAACAAATCCAAAATACTCTGAAACAAAGAAAGTAAGTAATAATGCTATAATCAATGCCTCAACTCCATGAAACATACACCATGCTCCAAAATACTCTGCTCTTTTTTCTTTTGCAATTGACAAGAACTTTTTCCTATTTTTTCTAAAAAAAGCATAGGCTTTTGTCAGGCTTGTTTTATTTTCTGTATAAAAATAATATAAATAATGATCTGCGTCAATCAAAACTGTTGAAAGAACAATTAACATAAATCCTAATATTCCTATTGAAGGAACAATAAATAATAAAAGTGCTGCAAAGAAAAATCCATAAACAAAATGTTCTTGAGGAAGCATTTTTATTCCTCAATCATATTTACCATGTCTGTGAATGCAGGTCTAGTAACAAGAACACCAACACTGATTCCAATGATTGTTGTTATTGCAAATCCTTTTAACAATCCAGCACCTGCCCACAAAAGAGGTAGAA
>Ga0272442_10007734_pt1 | contig 13809 bp, 13 predicted proteins | sample SSMForm2O_FD_200262 | JGI IMG/M metagenome (GOLD analysis project Ga0272442, IMG submission 200262) | Marine sediment archaeal communities from Little Sippewissett salt marsh, Falmouth, MA, United States - SSM-Form-2O | ecosystem: Environmental > Aquatic > Marine > Wetlands > Sediment ...
TAGTATTCGAAGAGGCCCGACTGGCCTTTTCGCTCTCGATAGGTTTCGTGCTCATGGGTTCTCTTTCAGCAACGTTGCTTCCGGAATCCAGGAAACAGCTCCAGAGCTGGAGGATAGTGCCCCTGTTGATAATCATACCTTTGATACTTATATCTTCCTTCTATCCTCACTCCGGATACGCCTTTTCGAGAACAAAGATGGGCTCAACAGTCTATCCAGACTGGGTCGAGGGGACTTTATGGCTAAAAGACAACGTACCACAAGAGGATTACGTGCTTACGTGGTGGGACTACGGACACGCCATAACCTCCCTGGCCAGAAGGACTGTGGTAGCAGACCCCCTACAATCGAAAGAAGACTACATCATGCAGATAGCGCGTTTCTTCTATAATGCAACAACGGAAAAAGAGGCGCTGGATTGGATAAAACAACAGCCTTGGGGTAAAGAAGAGAAGGTCAAATGGATAATTCTCGATAAATCTTTAGTTGACAAAGCCTCTGCATTGGCTTTCCTAGGGACTAACTACTACGAGACTCCGAACGGAGCAAAGCCGGAAAATGGCATATGTCCTGTCGGAGAGCGATGCTTCTACGATTTAGAGAATCCCATAGGCTATGCGGCTGATGGTGCTTGTTCACAAGGAGAGGTGTGCAAAAACCCGAAATACTCTGGCCAATGCTGCGAAATCCTCGAGGAAGCTGAAGAAAGGTGTTGCAATACAAGCCTCAGGTGGCAGTCCGGCGGTGACAGGGTGCTTTTAAGGTCACCCGGAACGCCAGTATACGGCCAATACAAACTGAACACGCAAAACACGGTTTGTAAGCCGGAGTACAAAACCTCGACAGAGCCTATAAGAAAGATTGAAGATGGGACGGTAAAGACGATAACCAGAAGAGCACTATATACTGGTCATACAGGCCTTCCCTATGGGGATGGGGTCAACTATCACTACTTCATAATGCTTTGGTATGCCGACGGAGACCGCAAACTTCTGATGCTTTCAGAGAACTGTCAGGAGAAGAATTACATAGATATAACCTCAAACTACGACGACAGACTCGTAAACCTCGGTTTCGGAAAAGCCATCGGAGATGGGATATACGTGCCCCATATGTACGTTCACGTGCCTGAGAAGTGGAAGGACAACATGTTCACTCGGCTCTTCCTTGAGGACGCTGCGCGCCTGGAAAACATAGAGATAATCATGAACGAGGAGACAAAGAAGTTCTACCCCTACATAAAGATATTCAAGATAAACAGTTACGAATATGCGGAAGGAGAAGAACAGACAAAAACCCCGGACGTTGTATCAAAAGGAGACGATATAGCAGTCGAGTATACCGGGTCTTTCCCAAACGGAACTATTTTCGATACCTCTGAAGGTCGCGGACCCCTCGACTTTTTAGCCGGGACAGGACAGATGATTTCCGGGTTTGATGACGCGGTCATAGGGATGAAGCTTGGTGAGGAAAAGACAGTCACGCTTCCGCCTGAAGAGGCTTACGGCTATAAGACCGAAAGCACGCATCCCCTCGCTGGAGAGACTTTGGTCTTCGATATAAAAGTCGTCGAGATAAACGACCTCACGTTTAAGGAGACAGAAGAGCCGACCGACGAAACACAAACAGAGGCTAACGGGACAGAAACAGGGAACACGGAGGTAAAAACAGAAAAGCAATTCGACGCTTATAATCCGTTCCGCATTAAGGAATATGATGTAGAGAAAAAGACACTCCCATTCCTGGTTTTCAACTGCAAACATGGAAAGGAAGGCTCTTTTGTGGTTTCCGAGGAGCAGGGCATCGCACCCGAGGGCACGGAGAAGGACGCCTTATGGAAACTTTCTTGCTTGTTGAATTCAGGTGTTCCACAGAACGTATGCGCCCCGTTGGGCATAAAGAGGAACGGTAGTCAAGTGACTGTCGGCGGCAACAACCAGTTCATATACGGTCTTTTCACTTCCTTGTCTGAGGTAAGCAACGAATCATGCAAAGAGGAAGGAGTTTTGATGATAGAATCATTCCACAACCCAGATTCCAAACTATGCGATTCTCAGCGCGCCCTTCTGGACGAGCTTGAAGAAGAGTTTGGAGATGCCGTATTAATCAAACACTACTGCATAGGGGACCCGGCCAAGTGCAATGGTTTATCTGAGGAAACAGAACTAAAATAAAATGCTTTTTCTAATTGTGGTGGCGATAGTATCCTTTTTTGTCTCTCTCGTGTCCGGTAAGGTATTGATAAGGAAATTTACGGAAGCCGGATTAGTGGGCTTTGATGTACACAAGCCGGGCAAAGTAAAAGTGCCTGAAATGGGAGGGCTGGCCATAGTCTCTGGTTTCGTGGCTTCCACGATTTTCGCGGTAGGGTTGAACACTCTTGCAGCAAGAGGCATATTATCCATAAATCTAAATCTCGACTTGATTTCTGTTTTCGCGACTTTGGCAACGATTCTTATAGTCGCCATAATAGGTCTTTTCGATGATTTGGTTAAGATGAGGCAGCTTACAAAGGGGATCCTACCCGTATTCGCATCTGTGCCTCTGATAGCGGTTGCGGCAGGACACCCTTACATGATATTACCGTTTATCGGGGAGATTTACCTTCCCCTTCTTTATCCGCTGGTCTTAATTCCCTTGGGTTTGACGACAGCAAGCAACCTAAGCAATATGTATGCCGGATTTAACGGAATGGAAGCCGGTATGGGTCTTATAATGTGTTTGACCGCGTTTATCCTCGCCTTAAATCTGGGGAGTGTTGAGGCGGCACTTTTTATGGCTGCCATGATAGGGGCTCTCCTCGCTTTTATGTACTACAACCGCCACCCTTCAAAGGTTTTTCCGGGTGATGTCGGAACACTCACTATAGGAGCCTCAATAGCTTGTGCGGTAATCGTAGGCAACATGGAGATAATCGGGCTCTTTCTTTTCTTCCCGCACCTCATAGATTTCATATTGAAAGCAAAGAACGGATTCCCGAAAGAGATAGACTACACGAGCTATAAAAATGGCAAGCTGTACACAAAGAAAGTCGTAGGCCTTCCGAGTTTAGTCCTCCGTCTTACCGGCGGTCTGAAAGAGTGCAGACTCGTAGCAAGCCTTCTACTTTTTGAGGCGTTACTTGGCATTCTGACGCTTTCGTTATTGCTCCGTTTTTAAAATGAAGGGAAAAAACGTCTTGATAACAGGCGGCGCAGGCTTCATAGGCAGTCATATAGCAGAAACTCTGGCTCCTGAGAACGAGGTTCGGGTTCTTGACAACATGGCCACCTCTGGAAAGCAGAGTTCAGAGTTCGTGAAAAAAACAGAAGCAGAGTTCATAGACGGAAGCATAAACGACATTCCTCTTTTGAAAAAGTTGATGAAAGATATCGACTATGTTTTCCATCAGGCCGCCATACCCAGCGTCTCAAGAAGTGTCAAAGACCCCATAGCTACGAATGAGGCAAATGCAACAGGAACCCTAAACTTATTGATAGTAGCAAGGGATTCCGGAGTCAAAAAAGTCGTGTTTGCGTCCTCTTCGTCTGTCTACGGAGACACTCCCAAACTCCCGAAGATCGAGACCATGCAACCGAATCCGAAAAGCCCCTATGCAGTATCAAAGCTTGCGGGAGAACACTATTGCAGGGTCTTCCACGAAATATATGGTCTTCAGACAACTTGTTTAAGGTACTTTAACGTCTACGGTCCCAGGCAAAACCCGGATTCACAATACTCGGCAGTAATACCCAGATTTATCTACGGCGCCATGCAAAATAAAGACTTAGTAATATTCGGCGACGGAGAACAGACAAGGGATTTCACATACGTCAAAGACGTCGTGGAGGCAAACATCTTAGCTGCAGAATCTAAAGCATCAGGAGAATTTAACATCGCCTTTGGTAGCAGGATATCAATAAAAGACCTCGCGGAAAAAATAATCAATCTCACGGACTCTAAATCTTCGATACTTCACAAAGAACCGCGCGCAGGAGACGTAAAACATTCCCTTGCAGACGTCTCCAAAGCTAAAAAAGCATTCAGTTATTCACCGAAATACAGCATAGACAACGGGCTTTCAGATTACTTAGGATGGTTGAAATAAAAACGATATGTATCGTAGGTCTCGGATACGTGGGCCTTCCCACGGCGGTGGCCTTCGCAAAAAAAGGATATAAGGTCCATGGAGCGGATGTAAATGAAAAGACAGTCCAGAAATTGAACTCTGGAGTTTCGACAATACCTGAAATACTGCCAAACAATGTCATAAAGGAACACGTAGATTCGGGCAATCTTTCCGTAACCACCGATACTCCGAAAGCAGTCAAAGAATCCGATGCCATACTCATAACGGTCCCTACACCAGTAAACGATTCAAAGAATCCGGAGCTCCGCTTCGTGCGCTCGGCGGCAGAATCGGTTGCAAAAGGTCTTGGAAAAAACAAGCTCGTAGTTCTTGAAAGCACCGTATATCCGGGAGCAACAGAGGAAATAGTACAACCCATACTCGAGAAGACGGGATTAAAAGCCGGAAAAGACTTTGGACTTGCCTACTGTCCAGAGAGATACAACCCGGGGGACAAAAAACACACCTTAAGTAAGATGGCTCGGGTGGTCGGCGCGATAAACGATGAGTGGCTTAAAACAGCCTCCCATATGTATGCAAAAATAACTGACGTCGGAGTCCACGAGGTAAGCAACATAAAAACAGCCGAAGCAGCTAAGGTCATAGAAAACACCCAAAGAGACATAAACATAGCCTTGGTCAACGAACTGGCCCTCATATTTGACAGGATAGGCATAGACACGCGAGAGGTTCTTGACGCTGCCGCCACAAAATGGAACTTCCACCACTACACACCCGGCCCCGGCTGTGGAGGCCATTGCATCCCTGTGGATCCGTACTATCTCGTGTTCAAGGCAAAGGAACTTGGATATGAAGCTAAGATAATCACCGCAGGAAGAAAGATAAACGATTACATGGCACACCACACAGTGGTCTTGGCAGCAAGGGCCCTGAACGAGAGAAAAAAACCCCTTAGTAGTTCGAAAATAGCTGTTCTCGGAATCGCATATAAAGGCAATATAGCAGATGCGAGAGAAAGCCCGGCACGCCACATTATAGAAGAACTCTTGGATATGAAAGCAGATGTCTACGCCTACGATCCTCTCGTCCCGAAAGAAGAAATAGAGAGCTTTTCAGCAAAACCCGCAACTTTACAAAACGCCCTAAAAGACGCGGACTGCATCATAATCCACACAGATCACGAAGAATTCAAAAACCTTGACCTTTCAAAAGCTTCAGAGCTCGTGAGAACGAAGACGATCGTCGATACGAGAGGAGTGATAGACCCCCGAGAGGCCCGGAAGCACGGCTTCCTGCTTGCTAGGATATAAAGATAAGGATGAAAGTTCTTTTCATAAGCACAGATTTTCCCTATGTTTCCGATAAAGGAACGTTAACGCAAGGTGGCGGAGGCGCCTGCATATCGCAGCTTGCTCAGGCACTTCACGAGAAAGGCGTTATTATAACTGTTATAACAAGAAATGAGCCAGGCATAAAGAAAGAACTCTATGACTTTCCGATACACCGAACGAGCTTTTTGTGGGCAGGTTTTAGGGAGAGCAAGATAACCCATATGCTTCCCGCTACATTGGAGGCCATAAAAAAGCTTGACGACTCATTCGATATAGTTCACAGCCATAATCCAGTTGCGGGGGTTTCGGGTTGCATAGCCTCGAAATTATACTCAATACCTCACGTAATGACCCTCCACGGCCCATGGTCGGACGTCCGCCAGAACCCTTTGACAAGAGCTGTAGCCAGAGTAATCGAAGGCTTTTCCGTCAAAACCTCAGACGCCGTAACCTGTGATTCCAGGGCACTGAAGAAAGATATAGATTCATACTATGATGTCTCTGGAAAAACCCTTCCGATACCAAACGCAGTAGATACGGATTTTTTCACCCCCAAGGCCTCGACAAAAAAGAATGCAAGAGCAAAACTCGGCATAAAAACAGATAAACCCATAGTGCTTTACACAGGGCGTTTTGTGGAAGAGAAAGGCCTGCCTTATCTGCTTGAAGCTTCAAAATCAGTTGATGATGCCCATTTCCTTCTCCTGGGCGGAGGATTCGATGAGCATCTCGTCAGTTCATGGATGAAAAACAACCCCAAAGCAGATAACATAACGACGATTCCCTACCTTCCCTATGAGAAGATGCCTTACGCTTATCTTTCTTCAGACGTATTTGTCCTTCCGACACTTGCAGAGGGTATGTCCCGCTCAATCCTTGAGGCCATGTCTTGCGGTCTGCCGATAGTGGCCACAGATGTCGGCGGCAACCCGGAGCTGGTAAAAGATAACGGGGTTCTCGTGCCTTCTAGAGATTCGGAGGCAATTGCGCAGGCCTTAGATAAAGTCTTCAAAAACCCAAACATGGGCGCCTCTTCGAGGCAGAGAGTATTAAGCGAGTTTACTGTCGAGAAGAGATTGAATTCTTTTATCAAAGTATATAAGTCGCTTGTTTAAGCTAATTGTTAATCAGACATTTAGCTGTTTAGCCTGCTCTTCAATACGTAGAATGCGGCCTTCCCGTACTTTTGAATCTCACTTGGGGCGTGAATATCGGTAGTCGTGTCAAGGATGCTCGTTTTGGCCTTTGTATGAACCTACGTCGAGAACCCGGCCTTTTAACTTTGCTAAAAGCGGTATAAGCTTCTCGTCGTGCATTATCCTGTTGACTGTCTTCATCTTAGTTTTCCTTTATTTGGCTGTTAGTGGCATTAATACATCCTCTAGTCTCTTTGCCTGTTTTGAGAAGGAGTAGTTCTTGATATCCTTTAAGGCTTTCTTTGACATGGAGTCGCGCTTTTTCTTATCTTTAATCAGGGCCTCTATCGTCGTTCTCAAAGCTTGCGAGTCTTTTGGCTCTACAAGTATTCCTGTTTTCCCGTCCTTTACTATATCGGGGATCCCTGCTATCTTAGTCGAGACTACAGGCAGCCCATAGGACATGGCCTCTAGTATGACGTTTGGAAGGCCCTCTCCAGATGCTGCGGGCAGGACTAAGACTGCCGCGCTCTTGTAATGCTTTTTTAGCTTCTCAGGGCCCAATCTTCCGAGGAATCTCGTTTTCTTGTTACTGGAAAGCCTCTCAAGCTTTTGCCTTTCAGGGCCGTCCCCTATTATCGTGGTCTTGACAGGCAGCTCGTTCACAGCATCTATCAGGTACTCTACACCCTTTCTCTTCAACAGGTTTCCTATGAATAGTATTTCGTCTCCTCTGGCCTTTGTTTTCTTGAGCTGGACGCCGTTTCCGATGACTTCTATCTTGGCCTTTGGAAAACGTTTAGCGACTTCCTTTCTGATGCCTTCAGTCTGCACCAGTATAAGGTCTGAGTTCCTTATAACATAGGCAATAATCAGGCCTTTTATCTTGCTGTCTTTTCCGAAGTACCAGTCTCCCCCTCTTACCCAAGCAACTGTAGGTACTTTGAATAGCTTCTTTGCTAGAACACCTATCAATCCGTTGGGGTAGAGCATCATACAGAGGTTGATATCTGGCATGTCCCTCTTTATGCTGGATAGGCCGGATTTTATGTGGCTCAGGAAACGCAAAATCGAGATGTTAATCGTGGATACCCGTACTATCTTAGCCTTTCCTTGCTTCCCCTCTTTTGGAAATCCTGGATCTCTCCTTGTTACCAGCTTGACTTTATTTCTTTTGGCGAGCTCCTCTGCCAGAAGCCTGCTCTGCCTTTCAGTCCCACCAATCCTGTCGAGTGTTGAAACTAGAATGTTGATCTTTAGCTTCCTCTTGCTTCCTCCCTTCTGTGTTCTATCTCCACTTTTCCGTTTCCTAGTCTTTGTGCTCACTTTGCCTCTGCATAAGTAGTCAGATGTCTTTTGAATCCTGTCTTTGCTGTATAAGCTAGTTTTTTGAGGAGCTTTTCTAGTGCTATGTAGGTCTTCTTTCCATCTACTACGTGGTAGGATGCAATAGCCATCTTAGGCTTACTCTTCTTCATTATCTCCTTTGAGCCCTCGACAGCCTTTATCTCGGCCCCTTCTATGTCCATCTTCACGAAGTCGAGCTTCTTTACCTTACGCCTCCTAAGTTCACTATCTATGCTTGTCACAGGCACCTTTAAGCCTTTTGATCCTCGACCGTCTTTGCAAAATGAGGAGCCCTTAGAGCTTTCAGAGCAAAAGACGAGTTTATCGTCTTTGCTCCACAGTCCCTTTTTGACGGCAGTGATGTTCTTTGCCTTGTTCAGCTTTATGTTGGAGAGCAAGGTCTTGTAGTTATCTTCATCGGGTTCAAATGCTATCACTTTGCCTTTTGCACCAACAAGTTTCGAGGCCATGAGGCTGAAGTGCCCTGTGTAGGCCCCGCCGTCTATGATTGCGTCGCCCGGCCTCAGCTGGTATTCCTTTAGGTAACCTCTCAGAGGAACGAGGACGTCGTAGTAGGGGTTGTCATAACTCTTAAAGGAAAAGTCCTTTGCAATAACTTTGAAATAGTCCTTCTCATAATAGACTTTAAAGTCGTTCTTCTCAAGAAGGTTGTGCTTTAAGCACCTTAATCTGTTCAGGAAATAACCTGGAACTAAACTAGAAATCATCTTTTCTTTATCACTTTGGCAGGAACGCCTGCAGCCACGCTATAATCAGGAAGATTTTTGTTAACGACAGAACCTGCTGCTATAACACAACCCTTGCCTATCTTCACGCCGTCCAATATGACAGATCTTGCGCCTATCCAGACGTCATCGCCTATAATTATCCCTTTCTTGCTTATGCCCTGCTTCCTTATAGCCACGTTCTTCTTTTCGAAGTTGTGGTTGGCAGGGATTATCACGACGCCTGTCGCCATCCTTATGTCATCGCCCATCTTCAGGCCGCCATGACCATAGACTACGCAATTCGGGTTGAATGAGCAGTTATTGCCTATTTCTATCCTGCCTCCATAGCAGCTTATCAGGACGTTCCTATGTATTTCGCAATCGTCTCCGATTATAAGCTCTCCGCCTGCCGTTTCTAGCTTAGAGTTCTCGTAAATCTCGACATTGGAACCCAGCCTTATACGCTCTCCTGCAAGCTTTCTTAGAAATAGCCAGAATCTGGTTCTTCCGAGCCTAAAAAACCTCATTATGCCCATCGTGACTATTGTTTATAGAAAGTTAAAAATGCAGTTACTTTTATTCAGGCTTCGACAAACATAGTTGCGCTTGTTCTTAAGAAATGATTAAAGTTGCGGTAATCGGTTCTGGCCGTTGGGGAAAAAACCACCTCAGGGTATATTCTCAACTCGACTGTTAGCTAGTGGCTCTTGCAGACACGAACCTGGCGGAAGAGAAGACGGCTAAAGAGTATGGTATAGAGTTTACAAAGGACTATCATGAGCTTCTGCCAAAGGTTGACGTGGTGTCCATAATAGTGCTCACAGACCTGCATTCGTATATCTTCTTTGAGGATCCAGAGTATTTCCATTGGTATGGTTTTTCGTATTCCTGATGTTGAATTTTTTCGAGTTTCACCATTTTATGTCTGTTTTTTTAGGATCTCCATTGAATTTAGAAGCTTAAATAATACCACCAACCCTACAATTCTGCAGGAAATGAGGGCCGAAACGGCTCCCCAGATGCCCCACATAGGTATAAGGACATATCCCACAACCACAAGAGAGACCAAAGAAATAAAAACAGAGATAGCGTTGTTCTTAGCACCCTGAGTATTGATAGAGGCCGAGAACCAAATATAACTCAAATGTATTAACATAAGTATTGAAGCAAGAGAAAATGCGAACAATAAATAAAAATCTAGGGCGTACTCTTTCCCGTAAAAAACAAAAATGACTACGGAACTAATAAGTATCCCAATAAAGAAAAGAGGAGATCTAATAATCAGCTTATTCATTTTCTTGAAGAGGATGTCTTTCCTTTTATAAGCCGAAGCCACAGGGAAGAAATTTATTGATAATAATCCGGAAGCTACGAAGCTTGTTATCCCCATTGTGGCTACATTATATGCCTGATAAAGGCCCACTTCCTTGAAGGTCATAAAAGAATTAAGCAGAAGGCTGTTGAAATATAACACGCCGGCATTGAACAAGGAGCCGAGGAAAATATATTTAGAGTAATTAACTATCTTTTTCAATAGGTCAAATTGGAACCTAAACCTGAAGTATTTCATAAATGTTGGTAGGGCTAAACAAGAAGATGCAATATGCCCCGCCGAGATTGCTATCAAAGGGGCAATGGCACCTTTTTCGTAATAAAAGAGCCCAACAACGAAAACAAAAGCCACAATATTCAAAACAGCGTGCATGTTTCCAACTATGCGTGGTTTTTTCAACCCTCTCAATATCGTCTGGCTGTATGTCCATATTCCACACACAATCGCCAACAAAAGAGCCGCTAAGAAGTATTTCTGGGGCATTTGCAAAAGAGCAGAAAGATGTGGGGAGAGAAGTAACATGGCAGAGACGACGAGAATGCCGATACTACTTAGAGAAATCGCAGTTGTAGATAGAAGCTCCGTCACACCCTTCTTATCTTCTTTTTCCGAAAGATACTTTACGAAACCACCAGTTATACCGAGAGTTAAGAATATATACAAGATTTGAGAAAGCGAGAAAATAACAGTATATTTTCCATATTCAGATACGCCCAGGATTCTGGCCACCACTATTTGGAAAACAAAAATCAACGCCTTTGCTATTCCTAAGGTCAAGGCGACATATCCAAGATTCTTTATAAATTCATTTGCTTTTGGTCCTGGCGCCTCTTTGAAAACCATACCGTACAAAAACACGATTATCTTTTTTATGGCAACTTTTATTTTGTCCACTTAAGAAACCTCATGCTAGAATTACGGATAAGTTTTTAAATACCCAAAAGAGGTGTATAAAGACTATAAAGACGAGTCCCAAACCGAACGATAGAAGAGAGCCCGCCCAGACCGTATTTCCGAAGACGATGAGGGAAGAGGCCAGCATGAGATTGTTTATGGGCCTATAGTTGGCGCCAATTTATATCTCCGAAAGCGATAATTAGGAGTGAAGACTATGGCCTCTGTTTTTGTGATTATTCCTGCCTATAACGAAGAGAAGACTGTCGGTAGCGTTGTAAAGGCTGCTTCCGGGAGCCTGAGATTGGCGAAGTTTCCTCACGAGATATTAGTTGTAGATGACGGCAGTTCGGACGGGACGGCTGCTGTCGCGCGAAAGGCCGGCGCGAAAGTCGTTTCTTTTGCCAAAAATAGAGGTCTTACAGCTGCTTTCAAAAAAGGCATAGAGGTCGCAGTTTCACGCAGGTCTGATATCATAGTCAATATAGACGCGGACATGCAGCACGACCCCAAAGACATACCAAAGCTTGTGGGACCGATAAAAGAGGGAAAAACAGACGTCGTTATAGGCTCACGCTTTATGGGGGAGATAGAAGGCATGTCGGGGCTGAAGTATATAGGGAACATAGCCTTCACGAAACTGATAAACCTCTTTACTGGGGAGAGACTTACAGACGCGCAATCAGGTTTCAGAGCCTTCAGCCGAGAGGTGGCTGAAAAGATGGAGATACAGGACGGGTATACTTACACACAGCAGATGATAGTCAGCGCGTCCAATAAAAGGTTCAAGATAATAGAAGTGCCTATAAAGGCGAGTAAGAGGAATGGGGAATCAAAGCTTGTCAAGAATCCATTTAGTTTCGCAAGGAGAGCGATGTCACTACTTGTTCTGGTCGTCGCAAAGTACCATCCCCTTAAGTTCTTCAGTTTTTGCGGACTGATGATGGCAATCTTGGGACTTGGACTAGGCTATGCGTCACCAGAGAGGAATGTGCTTTCCTCTCTTCTGATATCCTCGGGTATAACTTTGCTGTTATTTGGAGTCCTGTTTAGGGTTATGAAAGAAAGATGAAACGTTTTTTTCTTCTGATTTTAGGGTTGTTGATAGTCGCTTTCCTATTTCTGTCTTCAGAGCCGGATAAGATATTTCAGGTCGTTTCCGAAGCGGAAATGCCTCTGCTTGCGTGCGCACTCGCGAGTTTTTTTCCTATACTGTTTATTAGGGCCTTAAGGTGGCATGCACTGCTTGGGGGGAAAGTGTCTTACCCCCGCCTGTTCGGTTTCTTGTGCATAGGGAATCTGGCGAATAACGTGCTGCCTTCAAAACTAGGTGCTTTGGTCAAAACAGTCCTCGTTAAGAAAGAGGGTATTTCGGGCGGAGAATCCATAGGTAGTGTGTTTCTTGACAACATCATAGAGCTTTCTTTTCTGGGTTTTTCCTCGGCTTTCGTGGCAGTGATTATCGGGAGCGATTCTTTCCTGAACGAAGGCATTCTGATCGGTTTATTCCTTTTCGTTTTGGTAATTCTGGCTTTTAGGTTTGACTTCCTCGTCAGACTCATGAGAAAAATCAGAAGGTTCAGGGATTTCGAAGGTAAATACATCAAAAAGGGAGTTGAGGATTTCAAGAGATATAACAAGAAAACGCTGTTGAGCAAGCCCCTCGTTTTGTGGGCTTTTGTTCTTACGGCGGCCAGCTGGGCTTCTTTTGGTGCGGTTAATCTCATGATTGTGAACTCTCTCGGTTACGGGATAGATATTTGGTATGTTTTTCTTGCGTCGACATTTCCTGTTTTAGTAGGCGTCCTCACGCTGTTGCCCGGAGGGCTGGGAACGCAGGACGCGTCAATGGCAGGCATTTTCGTAATGGCAGGGCTCCCAACAGAGATAGCAGTATCAGCAGCCCTGCTAAGCAGAGTCGCGTGGTCCGGGTGGTCTATATTATCGGGGCTAGTCTCCCTGTCCATGCTTAATCTTAATCTTAAAAATGAAGCAAAAGGAGTTATACGCGGAGTCAGTAGTTGAAGGCCTTCCAAGGCTGATGAGCTTGTGCGACAGAAACGTCCACTCGCCTACGTATGGATGCTCCTCATTTTTCTGACCTTACTTTCTAAGAACAAGAGAAACTTTCAAATTCTAGAAAATGAACAAAGCAGAAAAGAAAGTTAGTGCTGTTTATGATAAGAAGGCAAAGAATTTTCGCGCAACTGATAAAAGGCAGCGCTGGGATTATTTGTTCAGCAAGTTTTGTTCAGATCATTTTTTGCTTAGTAAGATAGACCTTGAGGGCAAGACAGTACTTAATATCGGCTGCGCACCACACCCAATAGATGAGATACTTCACGCCAGAAAGTGTAAGAGATGGGTTGCAACCGACATAAATCAGAACGTTCTGAATGCTGCAAAGAAGATGGCCGAGGAAGAGCTGTCTCCAAAGCTTTTCTCACGTTTATCTTTTGAAAAAGCTGATGCAAGAAAGCTGCCTTATGAGGACAAGAGCTTTGATGTAGTGCTTGCATTTTCTACTATTGAGCACATTCCTGACACTGGCTGGAAGACTGCCCTCTTAGAGATTTCCAGAGTTTTGAAACCCAAGGGATATGCTATTATAACCATGCCGAATAAGCTGAATCTTGCTTACTGGAACTGGAGCAGAAAGCAGCAGAAGAAGGGGCAAGCAGAGTTTGGTTATGAAGTTTGTGTGACTCCCTTTGGTCTAAAGAGGGAGATGAACAAGAACTCTCTTACACCTATCAAGTTTGCATCAAACTTTATAGTTTCACCTAGCATCTGGAATAGCTTTTTGACCATTCCCTTCCTTTCCTACTTTGGTTTTAGGATGGGTTACCTTGCCAGGAAGAAATAAACTATTTAGCTAATAGTCAAATCCCGAGATTCCTTAGTTTTCTAAAGCTGCTAGCTCTTGCCTCGAGCTGCTTTTTTGAGAAGTATTGGGATGATGCGGTATGTA
>Ga0272442_10007736_pt1 | contig 13806 bp, 9 predicted proteins | sample SSMForm2O_FD_200262 | JGI IMG/M metagenome (GOLD analysis project Ga0272442, IMG submission 200262) | Marine sediment archaeal communities from Little Sippewissett salt marsh, Falmouth, MA, United States - SSM-Form-2O | ecosystem: Environmental > Aquatic > Marine > Wetlands > Sediment ...
CATGCTCAATCATGGCCAGAATATCCAATAGGTTGATAATCGGATTGTCCACGTCCGTACCATCACCGTTACAATCAAGCAATGCATCGCAGCCATGAGGATTCGGCGGATCACCAATCGGATCCTGATAGACATATGCGATAATATCCAGAATATCTAATAAGTTAATCGCCATGTCATCATTGGCATCACCGGGAAGCCCCCAGTCCATACAACAATTGCCGCCACCACCACCGTCAAAGTCCTGCCAGAAACCATGAAGGACGGCATAAAATTGAGAACTCCCGGAACCGGTTGCCGCCTGACCGAGTGTGCCGCTCAGAATATAGCTGGCGGATGTACCATTCATACTGCCGCCGCCTGAGATTACCTGCCAGTTGATTTCTTCACCGGATCTATGACCGGCGTAAATCGAAACCGAACATAGAATGAGCATAAGCAAATAGCCAATGTTTATGCAAACACGCATGTTCATGTAATACAACCTTTCAATCAATACGGTCTTCGGTTTCATTGTGATTTTCATAATCAATAGCTTGATCGATACCATAGCCGAACAATTCAGGATTCATATAGCGCCCCTTCTCGTCGACATCCTTAACAACTTCAACTTCGGATGGCCTTGATTTCGAAAATGCATCCTTACGAATACCGGTAACCTGCCATGAGATTTCCATAAATGGTTTGCCACCGGCAATGGCAAAGCGATTGTTCTCGATTTTCCTGGATATGTATATAGGCGCATAATCACCAATACAGGTGAGTTGGTACCGAAAATTCTCATTCAACGACTCAAAGTATGATGGCAACATCACCATCGCCTCACCATTAGCATCCAGTCGTATTACACCGTCATAGACATTTTTCATCTCAGGTGAGGAAACATCACTGTGCATAAGATACATATTAGCCGGGTCTTGAGGATGATCGATTTTGTATCCACCGCCCGCCTTGGTATTTGATCCCGTAGAATGTAAATTGCCGTAGCAATACACACCGTAATTGCCGGATGATGAGCCACAGGTCCCATATACACCATAATTGCTGCTACTTGCCGAATTGCCTGAACCATAAACGCCATAAGCCAGTAAACCGTTATGAGCGTATCCATAAACACCATAGGAGTACCCGGTCGTCGATGACAAATTACGTGGTCGAGCATTTGCATAAACGCCATACCGAATCGTCCCGTCACTGGTCGCCCCAAAGTCGCCGCCATAGGCATATGGCGCGGCAACTCCGGGTGTGGTATGCTCAGCAGAGGCTGAAATACCCTTGATTGATCCGGTTGATGCGTTTTCGGCGCTTATGACAATCCCATAGCAATAACTCGAATAATCAAAATGCTTGGCGACATGGAGTACCCGCGAATTAACGGGAGAATTCAACCCAGATGCATCGCCCATCCTCACTCCGTAATTACTGACCATCATTGCGCTGTCGAAAAACTGCGTTTTTGCCCCCGCATAATTGTCCTCATTAAAGGTTACATTGTGTCCGAATTCATTGGTGCTGCTGAAATTGTTGGCTCCCAACAGAGTGGCGGCAGTAAGCGAAATTTTGCTCGCACTTATAGCCGCCGAGTTGTTGATGTCGTTATTAACTATGGTGAAATTCTGAATATGCGAAGATGTGACAGCATTGTCGGCAATCTCAGATGAACCAACCGCATTACTTGCGATTTCATCACTGTCTACGGCATCAGTATCAATCTCATTTCCTCCGATTGCATCACTGGCTATTTTGGCCCGAGTGATGGCGCCGCTGCTGATATCAGCACTTGTTACAGATAAATCGCTGATTTCCGAGGACGTGACGGCATTGCTGGCAATGTGTAATGAAGTAACTCCATCCGGGGCTATTTGAACCGTTACTTCGCCGCTTGTACCGCCACCGGATAATCCATTATCTGTATAAACAGCGGTAATATCACCGGTCCCGCCAAAATCCTCGGCAACCTGCCATTCTGAAAGAGAATTACTCCACTTGATAACCTGTCCATCGGTAGCACCATTCTGACCAAGATCCTCCAACGAAATGCTTCCATTATCAATATTGTCACCAGTGATTTCTTCATAACCGATATCACTGGAAGTTATCGAATGATCTTGCAGGTGTGCAGAATGAATCGAATTATCCGCAAGTTTCATCTCGGTTATTGTATAATTGGCAATTTTGTTTCCGGTTACACAGTTATCAGCAATGTCATGGGCATAGTCGGTGGTATCAGACCGTAATGCCTGATGCGTAAAAGCTGATGAGCCAAAACGAATCCTCGGTGAAATCTCGGTATCAGATTCCACGGTTATTCCAAGATATCGCTGTGAATCGATAAAAAGATCGTCAGGAAGAGGCTCCATTAAACCCAGTTGATATGTAAAAAGCCCATTGGTAACAGGTACCGCCTGAATTCCACTCCACCAAAGTGAATCATCACCCGATGGCGAACCATAGATCTTAAATTTAATAAAGTAGGTGTCATCAGCCACCGGCTCACCATTACTGTCGGTTAAACGCCCTTGATAGCTGATGATCTGCGGCACGTCGGCCAATAATACTGAAGATGCCGCCAACAGAATCGATATGGCGACACCCAGACGCATAGATGCACGAAACATAGCACTCCTCCCACAATATGGTTTAACATTTAGGCGCAAGGGCCCCTAATATCACCTATCCAATTCAGTTTTTAAGTGTGCTCGTTTATGGTAGTGCCAGAGATGTCAGTACCCAAGTTGAAATTCCCATTCGAAGTACGCAGGCCAAGAAAACTCGGGTGAATGTCATGGTGCTTATTTAGGACAAATAATACCTGATTTGGCTTTATTTGTCAATACATTTTTCCACAGCTTGTGCTGACCTATACAATTGGACAAAGCACGTTTTCGCAGGAATAAATAATTGGACCGCGACATTTCTCGTTCCGCCATTGGTAATGGAATGGTAGAGTCGCCTGAATCACACCATTCCGTACGACTACCGATTACGTCCCGATCAATAACCGTGCCGTGAATAGGAATCCCACTGCTGAACATCGTGAGAAAGGACATCTCGACATCTTCATATTCGATCTTCATCCTGTCGGTCACCTCCCCCGCAATCGTGACATCTTTTCCGTGAAACGACACTAAACAAATCGTAGCTCAGAATCTTTACGTCTCCAGGGTACAACTCGTCATGCCATAACCTCACAGCGAGAAACGCTTCACACGCAAGAATAACAATGATTTCGTTTTTTGTTTTCTTTTGCCTGGTTTTGTCTGTTTAGCTGTGTTTTTGTCATTAATTGAAACTGGATGGACACAAATCAAAAGGACGGTCTCAAAGACCGTCCTTTTGGTTCAATCGTGTTCATGGACACACGGGTGCCGGTCCTGGCGGAGAGCTATAAAGAAAGTCTATAAGATAGAGAACATCAAGCAAATTCACTGCGGTATCGGCATTGGCATCGCCAAGGTCCAAAGGATCAGGTGCTGGTCCTGGTGGCGATCCATACAAAAAATCAATCAGATAAAGGATATCCAATAAGTTAATATCGCCATCGTTGTTGGCATCACCACATAAACCTTCACTGATGTAAACAGCAAATGTTCGTGAGTAGTCTGACCACTCACCGCCAACAAAACAGCGAAAACGCCAATAATACAAAGAGTCTCGTGAAAGCGGCTCAGAAACTGTAAAACGGGGTTGTGTTAGACTCATTATGTCATATACTGGATCAATAAAATTGTAACGGCCATCAAGCTGAAAATGATAAGCATTTGCCGGCATCTTGCCAGAAATCATATCACTCCAATCAAAGGTAGGTTGGGGGTTGTCAATCATAGCTCCGTTAGGCGGTTGAATCGGGGAGGTTGGCTGATGATTGTAATAGAAAACAACACTATCCCCCACATCACCATAGATGTTTTTAGAGATACCCGGCACCGCCATTTTATCAGCTATTATTGAAAATACTGTGCCATCTAAACGGATACCGATACCACACACATCACCAATTTCAGCATCAGGTCGCCCCTTGACTATAATTGCATACTCTCCATACTCTAGATTAAAATCAAAGGAAACCTCATCAAGAACCAAGTCTCCATCGACATCCACTCGCCAATACTCTGAACCTGCGACAGTCGAGTGATTTCTTGATATTGTAAACGAATCCGGATTGACAACATTCAAACTGATTTTACCATATCCAGTGACCACCATCTCATCACTTAACACTGGCTGGTCTTCTAATTGATTTACAGCCGCGACTAGTCTCGTACCGAAAAAGAAATCACCGGTTGCAAAATCCGGATTCCCGTCCCGGTCGAAATCGCCTTCGATTAGGCTATAGAACGTCCCATCGCCCCAGTCAAAGGATGCGGAGTCGGCGAAAACTCCGCTACCATCCCCAAAAAATAGTTCGAGTCGATGCTTGGTAATGTTATTGACGGCGATATCAAGATTACCATCTCGATTGACGTCCGTGGCACACAGGCTATATGCGTATCCATCGATTTCAATGAAGCCTAAATCCGAGAGACCACCGAATCCATCACCAATGCCGACATAAATCCGGCTTTCATACTCAGTTGGTACATGAGGAGTGGCAACAGCAAAATCGCTCCGGCCGTCATTATTGAAGTCCGCCAGTGAGTTTGATGTTGTGGCGTTCCAAGATACGTTTCCTGAATAGAACTGTGACGATCGTGAAAAATTGCCGGCACCGTTATTGACATACACAACAATCGAATCACCCTTGGTTGCAACGAAATCATCCACCCCATCTTGATCAAAATCACTGACATCAAAGGTTTCAAACCAGGAGTCAAGCGGGGTCGCTTCGGTGAACCCCCCTGATCCGTCACCGAGCAATAGAGTAAACGGAGCAACCAGGATGTCAAGATAGGCATCATCATTGAAATAACCGGATGCCAGTGCAGGTCGCTCTGCCCAAAATTCAACCGTACTTTCGACGGTAAAAATGCGGTTACCGTTATTAAGCAATATCGTCGCCTCGCCGTTCTCCGCTCCCGGACTTGATGCCACAATAATGTCCAATAGTGAATCATCATTCACAAAATTGATCTCTATCGCGGCTTGAGTCACAGATAAATAATTTGCCGGGGATTCAAAGGTGCCGTCCCCCCTTCCATATGCAATGAACAATCCGTTTTCTATTGCACCACTGTATATAAGATCAGTGTTATTATCTTGATCAATATCTGCTGCCTGCATATAGTACACGTCTGCCGGAGGGCCATCGATGATGGTAAATGCAAAAGTGCTGGATGTATCCTCGGCAAGAATATAGTTATTCCTGGTCAGTGTATCGGTCATCACACCATCTGAAACTATAAGTGTAACATCATAATAGCCGGGCAGTTCATACTGGTGAACCGGTGATGTAACATCTGAAGAATCTCCATCACCAAAATACCATTTCCAGCTTGTAATGGTTCCATTCGCAGTTGAGAGATCAACAAAATCGACAGTCAAAGGAATTGGACCGATTCTGGGATAGGCATCAAAATCCGCTTGTACACCAACGGTATCCTGAACCTGTATGTATTCTATTTTGGTCAGGGTGTCCGCTAGGACACCATCAGATACTATCAGAATGACATCAAAGAATCCGACCTCCTCGTAGTTATGAGCGGGATTCTGAGTGCTAGAAGAATCACCATCGCCAAAATACCATTTCCAATCAGTTATGGTTTCGACGGGTATTGACAGATCCCAAAATTCAACCTCCAGAGGAACTGATCCGGACTCTGGTGATCCCGCAAACTCGACCTCGGCAATGTCACAAACATCGCCTTTGCCATCGCCATCTAGGTCATTCTGATCGGGATTGTATGTGTCAGGACAATTGTCAACCAGGTCTGGAACACCATCGCCGTCACCATCAACATAGTTATCCGTCAAATCATAAAAACTTGAGCTGTCAAGCTCTTCATCATAAACATAAAGGAAAACGTGCCCGTCTACAATAACAGGACCACCATGTTGCGGCCGATCGCCACTGAACCGATAAGACCACAAACTGTCCCCGGTTAGCCCATGCAGGGCATAAATCGCACTGGTGTTTTCTGTGGCAACAAATACAACCGAGTCGGCAACCGAGGGAGAATAGCAACCTCCATCCGCATAAAATGTCCACAGCGTATCACCCATATTGGTCAGGTCGAGAGCATATAGTACCTGATCGGCACTAACATACAAGACATCATCAAACACGGCCTGCGTTTGTGAGGGATATCCGGAATTGATTATGAATTTCTGCCACAGTGGATCACCGGTTTCAACATCCAAGGCATATAAATTTATATTGCTACAGCCGGCTATATAGTACACTATACTGTCCACCACGGTTGGAAGGTTTACTCCCCAGGGATGACTGGAACTGTAATCCCACAACCTGGCCCCGGTGTCCACATCCAGACATATCAAATTGCCGCCACCATCAGATATTAACAGCCGGTGTCCGTCGCTTGAAATGACAGGCTGATTCACACCGTGATTGAACGGATTGGAATAATCCCATTTGGTTGTAAGTGAATCGGCGTTAAGAGCAATAACTCCAAATGGTCCCGTCCAGTATTTGCCGTATCCCATATAAACAGTCCCATTGGAAACAATTGGTGCAGTAGGCTCACCGGGAACACCGGCGACAGCCACCGTATCACCGGTTATCATATCGATTTTGTACAGAACACTTCCGGTATCGCTTTTAAAATTGGCGCTGACAAAGACATATCCATCGTAAACTGCGGATGTGGTCAAATCCCGCGCATTGTCGCAAAACTCCCATAAGGTGGTTTTTGTCGATCGGTCATAGGCCTGCATGCAGTGTCTGACACCGGAGATAATCACGATATCATCCACCACTACCGGAGAACTGCTTTGAGTTGGACTCCCACCGACCACAAAACTGGTTTCAACAACCATTGGCAACGAAATCGGTTCGATCGTGGAACCGGTATGGATCCAATCATGCGCCAACATTGGCCACCCGAGAGTATCGGCAACATCAACATAATTGTGTCGTACAATGGTGTCAACTTCAGGCCCAGCCGTTACAATCAATCTGACATCATACTGACCGATCTCATCATAAGTATGCTGCGGATTGACATCTTCTGATATATCTCCGTCTCCAAAATCCCACTGGTATCCGGTTATTGCCTCATCGGATGATGACAGATTTTCAAAGTCAACCGTCAACGGTACGTTTCCGAGCCGTGTATTGGTGGTAAAATCGGCATAAACGTACGAACCACCATTTTCCCTAAAAACCCTGATATTGTCATATGAGCAATCAGTATGCCATGCCCTCAAGACCAGATCGCCAGATTCCATAATGGTATTATCCTGGGCCTCGAGATGTAATAGGCCGTCACGAAATACCCGTATCCAGCCATCACCGGTGCGATCGATTCGAATATGATACCATTGTCCGCTCGCCATCGATTCCGGTGTTTCATCCAAAACTGTCTCCACGCCTTCATCGACCAGAACAATCGCATCCCTTGAATCACCGGGACGGTGCAATCCGATGCGATAGTGATTGTTGGCATCCAAGTATTGGATGAGCAAGTCACCGTCGGCCGATGACGTACCAGACAATCTCAAATCATATGATACGCTGAATTCGGCGGCATTCAGTTCATGAAACAACTCATTGCCACCGCTACCGGATGAATTCACGGCATATATACTGGAGCTGCCGGCAGCAAAAGACCAGGCACCCTCAAGATTTTCCCAGGTGTCATAATTGCCGTCCTCAAAATTCTCCTGGAAAACAATGCCATCACACCCGCACTCAAGCGTATCTAGTCCCGCAAACCAATTATCGAAAGCTGTTGACGTTTTCACCGCAAAATACAAAATGTATGTTCCCGCGGAATCCATAAAGTGATCTGGACCATCGACTGATGCGCCATTTGCAATTCGCGTTTCCAAAACACATTCAAGACGATAACCGATTCGCTCATCATAGTCACCATCCCACATTTCTGTTCCGTAGGCACCGCCTTCCCAAAGGGTCGTGTATCCGCCCGGATATGTGTAATGAAACGTCTCGTCGGAACCATCGGCTTTCAAAACACGAACAGAGTCATTGCCATCATTATTGCCCCCTGGCTCCCACAGAGCGGATTCCTTGCGGTTTTCATCTGAGGATTCAAAATAGTACGTCCAGTATCCCTCGATACCGCCAGTTTCAGACCACGTAACATATAATGTCTTGGTTCCATATTCAGTATTGGTGTACACAAAATAGGCATAATCACCTTGGACGTCATATGATGTAACGATACTGCCTGTTTCATGAGAATCAGAAAGCCCCAAACCGAGCAAATGCCCAATACCATTGTTCCAAGTTTGATCCAATAAATCCTGGTTTGAACCATGTTTGTAGGTGATCGCATCAATTTCTCCACGTCCATGATCAAACGCCAAAAATACATCATCATTATCGATGGTGGTTGGGGCTTGGCCAAATGCCGGAATGAAAGGAAATATCAAAAACACCAGTACCATGAAAATGAACTTTTTCATAGCCGCCTCCAGCGAGTAGTTAAGATGTGCAAGTATCGATTGGGTCGTGCTCAAACCCGGCATAATATAAGCACATAAACTACATTTGGCAAGAAGATAAGTCCTTCTATCCTAACCCCTTTCAACGCATTCGAAGTGATCAGTAGTTAAATTGATATGTGATTCCTGTTTGGTTTTATGTTGATAGCTTACTCACACCCCACCACTCCCATCACGGATGCTGGACCAGGTGGATTGCCGTAAAGATAGCTGATTAAATACAGCACGTCGAGAAGATTGACATTGCAGTCGCCGTTGACATCGTTTGCGATTGTGGGTTCCGGGCAATATCCCTCGCCATAGAGACAATCGATCAGTGCCAGAATATCCAGCAGATTAACTTCCCAGTCACCATTGGCATCGCCAAGTCTCCAGGTTTTGAAGGATAAGACATTGTTGCTATATGTAAACTGCCCGGTGTTGTCGATGGCTTTGGCTTTCCAATAGAACTTGGTGCCGAAATACAGACTATCGGTAAGCGCGTAATATGGTTCCCAGATACTGTCAACCTGGCTGAAGAACACGAATTCGCTGTCGGTTGATAAATATAGTGAGTAATGCACAGAATCGAATGGGTCATGGTCTTGTGATCCTGACCAGATAAAATTTGGAAGCATGTCATAGACAATTCCGCTTGAGGTGTCCGGCGGATAATAAACTCTAAATGTATCCGGGGTTTCCTCTACTGCGTTTATCCAGAACATTTCACTATCTGTCCAGTCGGAATATTCGTAGCCGTCAAATGCCCGTGCCCTCCACCAGTAGCGCCAGTTTTCATGAAGAGGTTCGTCGATTTGCCAGCCGGTGGAGTCTTCGCCCTCAAGGATATTCTCGCCCTGATATAATTCCGGTTCGCCGAAAGCAGTATCAACGACTGCCATGAAGTCATACACAAGCGTATCTCCCTCCACATCAAAGGAGTTGGAGAGATATAATGTCGGTTGATCGCTGACACATACAGCTTCGTCAATGGGTTGTAGTGCCATTGGAATGGATGGCAATGAGTTCATGCGGAATGAAGTTTCATACCATTCAGACCAGATATATTCATCCATCAACCTTAATCGCAAATAATACGTTTCGCCATCGACTAAAGGTACACCATCATATACAATAAAAGTATCCACTGTAACAAGCGCAATTGACCACATTTCAGCAATGGTCCAGTTTTGGTCAGTGCCTACTGAGATTTCAATATATATTTGATTGGAATAATCTGAATAACTCCATGATATTTTTGGAATATGAGACGTAATATGATGTGACAATTCCCCATCATAGTATACAGTGTCTATGATTATACCACAACCGATGCCAAAAGCACCAATTAACTCATTACATTCATTGTTAGGTGGCGCACACGGAGATTGACTGGTGATGGTAAACACTCCTGCATCATCATCACAGAATATTGGATCAAGTGATATATTGCCATTAATACCATATTGGTCAGCAATATCTCCCAGCCAATCGCCATCTTCGTTGCCATATATATCTGAACAAGCTATTGTTACTGACCAACCACTACCCTCTATACCGCTAATTACTGATTCAGAAGAATTAAAAGCAAATAGGGAATTCTATATATTCATTGAGGTTGCGTTAGAATGAACCGCGCTTCCGTCGACGTCAGCATAATTATTTACAAAGGTACAGTAATCAATTCGTGGAAATACTTCGGGCGTGTTTTGCCCCTTATAGTACCTAATTGCGCCGCCATGTACTAAGGCTATGTTTGATACAAAAAGGCAATTGCGTATTATTAGTGATGATTCATGAGCATAAATAGCCCCGCCCCATTCTGCGACATTTGAAATAAAACTGCAATTCTCAATCAATGGGGAGCTATCAAAAACATTAATTGCACCAGAAAAACCATTACCTAAAGTATCTGGGGCGTTCCCATTGAGTATTGTAAAACCGTTTAATATCGATGTTGCATCTTCATTGTTTACAAAATTAAAACCCCGATGTTTGTCTTCTTCATTACCTTGACAGTCGATTACTGTTGAATCTGGGCCGTTCTCTGATATTACCAAGATTGCCTTGCCGTTGTAATAAATATCCCTATTCCCATCTCCGGTGTATATCCCATCTGCCACTAACACAGTATCTCCACTAACGGAGGCATCTATCCCCGCCTGAATAGTCGGTTGTTCTGATGGCACATTAATGACAGCAGATTGACCAAAACCAAATAGAAGGAAGAATAGCCCCGCAACTCCCAACAAAAGCCCGCTTTTACGCATGTTGAGTCCCTCCGGACATGAGATAAGACATATTACAGACAAATATATTGACGATTATAATCTACCTGCCAGCGGGGATATTGTCAAGCTCTTATCGGTTAGATCGTATCATAGAGGATTATATGTATCCGTATTGTATGGATCAGCAAGTGCAACCGCCGGGGCTCTCATCCGATAATCCCTTTTTTACATTTCGTGTCATCTGGCCTGCCTGCGGACTATGTTTTTCAAAACGCTTTACAGAGTGTGAATGCTTCAATATTGACATAACCATCAATCCATCAATGAGATAACCTTAGTGCATCACCTACACTCTGGAACAAATTTCTGCACCAATATCCATCACAAGTTCAATAAAACCTGATAACAAAGGCTTCCTTTTTCTTCTTGTTCATGTCCGTTCAAAACCGTTTCCAGACGGATGCCTTTTTAGAAGAAATTTACACAAAAGTTGGCGAGGGGCTATTCTTTATCAGATAACACCCCCCAGCGGCGGTTATACCCGGGGGGGATGGTGAAGAAACAAGTAGAAACAGAAAATCAAGAGAACTCATACAGTTTAAACTTTTTCCTGATGCTCACAATGACTATATTACCGCAAATTAATAAAGGCCTGCGCCACCCGGCAAGGTATTGCGCAAGCCCTTAACGTTAACTGACAAACCCCTGAAAGGAGGTTTATCATTTGATAAAAACGGCAAAAGCCAACACCCTGTCAACTACTTTTGTAAACTATTTCAAAGAAAAATCGCTAATCGGCAGATTTCTTTGCTTAATCTCTGTCATTTGTCGAAGTAAGTTTCTGGGGCATAAATGAATAGAGGTTGGGTGAAGGACTGGCGGTGTGATGAGGATTGGCGGTGGCATCCTCTTAACTGCAGGCGACCATTCACGAAATATGAGGCTTTCAAGGACCTGATCAAGCTGGCCAACCATCAAACACGCAAGGTCCCTTTTGACGGCGATATGATCCTTGTAAAGCGGGGGCAGCATCTTACTTCCCAGGTGAAGCTCGCCAAACGTTGGAAATGGTCCAGAACCAAGGTTCAACGGTTTCTCAAATCGGCAGGTGAATATCATGAACTTGATGTCAAAACGAGCACCCTTTACACGCTTATAACTGTATGCAATTACGACAGATATCAGAGTCGCAATGATCAGGAGTGGAACACCGATGAAACACCAATGAAACACGAACGAAACACGGATGGGCACAAACAAGAATTAGAAGAATGTGAAGAACTAAAGAAAACTACTACAACAGAGGAGGTGGTTTCTTTTTTTGTCAATAAGAATAGCATGAGGTTTACAAACCACGAACTGGATGTAAACCGGGCAGTTGATGACATAACTGCCTATGTTATTACCCACCAGATTTCCCGCGATGATATCGGGCCATTGGTGTTCCGCTGGCCCGAAAATCATAGAAATTCCAAACAACACCATAAACTCAATTCAAGGAGGAACAAAGAATATGGATCGCCAGGAATTACTGATGTCTAATCAGGTTTTTGCGGAGTATTTGCCTCATCGCCATGTAAATGCCAACTTAGAGTTGGTAAGCGAAGAAATTCGACATCATGTTCAGGAATCCATTGAAAGCCTGTTATCAGATAGTCCGAAAGGCTTGTTGTTGATTGGTGATGTCGGATGTGGCAAGACGTCCATCCTTGCCATTGTCTTTAAGGAATATATACGGCGATTAGATCGACACATTCAGAATCGTTTCCAGGCCAATATTGGATCGAAGGATTTGCCGAAGTTAGTGACTCACGGACAAATGATTAATTGTCTGCGAAAACTTCAGGAGGAGGATGAATTTACCCGCCCGACTATACCAAAGGGTTTAAATGCAACCGTTTTACTCATTGACGATTTCGGTCGAGGTTACGATGACAAATCCAAATGGAATCTGTCGCTACAAGAGGAATTCATTGACTATAGATGGAAGGGTTCACGTCCAACCTTTATTACAACCAATCTTAGTCCCGCTGAATTGCGATCCTGGCGTGGATGGGAACGGATCGTTGATCGGATTGCGGATCCGGACTGGATGACCGCGTTGACTGTACCTGGTTCAAGCAGGAGACGGCGTAGTTCAGAACAAACGACAATTGAAGAAATACTAAAGAGCTGAAGTAATGTTACCCATTAATTTAAAAGAACAATTTGATTGTCGTTACCGCATTCAACTCGACGATGCGGCAGAATGTGAATCGGGCGGAAGAAACAATCCCTGGTATTATCAGATCCCGTGCAAGTATGGGCATATCTATCCCGTGTCAGATAAACTGCTGGGCTTCTGGTGCGAGAGCGGAACCATTCGCGGACGGTTGCATCGGGAGCATCCTGAAATCGATGTCACAAATTGGAGCGATGACGGTGAAGCGATCTTTCGCTTTCGCCCAAATCAGATGGATATCATTGCCGAATATGCGCGGCCGAAGAAGAAGCGCAGGCTTTCAGAAGAACACCGTCAGAAACTGGCAAAAGCAGGCCGCGATGCACTGCAAAAACATCGTAATCTAACTCTAATGGCCTCCAAAACGGGGTCAGAATCAACGAAAACAACGGGGGGTGTCACTAATCATGTCTAGACCCTCTAAATACGCTTACAGGTTTCAATCGTGGACATTTTGGCGTCAGAAAAAGCCCAAAACACTTCACAATAACCGTGCAAATGAGTATGCAAAAAAACGGATGCATAAGAATGGTCTTATCTCTTATTGGGATAAAGGATTAGGCGACAATAAAGCCGCTTCCAATATTACTAATTCCCTGTTGATTTCGAAAACTGTGGAGAACCAGTCATGTCAGTAGGACGCGGGGTGATTTTCAAGAAGACCACCGTCGAAGAATGCTGTCGACTGGACATGACATTCCTTGCCAAACAGGTTAACCTTGAACAACTCGACGCGGCAAAAATTGAATGGAAAAGCAGTTGGGGCAAAAGATCGTCAATCGGGGTGCTTGT
>Ga0272442_10007737_pt1 | contig 13806 bp, 10 predicted proteins | sample SSMForm2O_FD_200262 | JGI IMG/M metagenome (GOLD analysis project Ga0272442, IMG submission 200262) | Marine sediment archaeal communities from Little Sippewissett salt marsh, Falmouth, MA, United States - SSM-Form-2O | ecosystem: Environmental > Aquatic > Marine > Wetlands > Sediment ...
CCCTGTTACTCCTGTATCTCTAACTCTTAAACCAATTTTACAGAACTTTTAGGACTTGACTCAAACAGGATAAAAGTTAACAAAATGAGAAGATAAGATCAAACTTAAAAAGTTGAAAATGAGAATCAAAGGCAAAATATTAAACTATGGACTAAGCAGGCAGTGGAGTTGAACCGTGATATTCAATAGCCAGGACAAAAGAGACAGCTGAGGGAGTTTATTGATCCAGGTTTTTCCGGGAGGAAAAGAATTGAAATGAGAGAAAGGGTGTTGGTGCCGCAGAAGGGGGGGCTTTACTGGGAAGTTGAATAGTCTTCTATTTCCTTAAAAGTATCCGGGCTGAGCCAGAGCCCGCCGCTTAGCTGCCAGCCTACTCTGCGCGCCGATTCTTCCAAGTCCGGGTCGATCTCGACCCTGTACCAGTAGTCTGTGCTGTCAGTCTGGCGCAACATCATGCCGTTGAGATTCGGATCTACTATCCCGCGCAACACGTCCGGGTCGAGGACCGGTTTCACCCCGATCGCCACCCGGTCTGAGGCGGTCAGTCCGTCCGCCTTACGGCCGCGAAGCAGGCAAAGCTCCGGTCCCCGGCGGCAGGCTACCTTTTTATGATCGAGGACCCGCTCGTCAGGGATTATGAACCGTCCGCGGATCACCTGCTGAAGTCTGCGAGCGGTTTCCAGCTGTTTCCTGCTCAATACGCTCGTAAAACCGCCCTCGATTTCGATACCCACCGAAACATCGGAAACCCTTTGAAGGCCGTTCCAGAAGCAGCGGAAGCCTATCGAATGGCCGGCATGTTCGCGAGGGTTTTTCTCCGGGTCCACGACCAGGAAACAGTTGCCTGACTCGTCGATGTAATAGTTGGTCACAGCCGTGCGGTAGATATAGCGTATGCTGAACTGTTTTCTTCCTTTCGAGCGGAGGACTTTTTCCACTTCCGGCTCGAGCCCTGTCCTGTGCCAGACAATCATGTCCGGATAGGCAGGCGTTCCGTCGGCAAGCTGTCGTTTCAGCGCCGGAAGGTATCTCTGCCGCCGTTTCCAGTAGGCCTTTCTGCGGGTCACGTGATAGTCAAGCGAGACCTTGAGGCCGTTCTCGTAGTATAGCGCCTTTTTGGTTTTGCGCTCGAGCTTGACTTGCGGATTCTGACCGTAATAGCGGCCTTCGAGCAAATAACCCGGTATGAAATAAACCTTTCCCGGCCAGAGCTGCTGGTTCAGGTTGTAATGGCGGATATGCTGGGCCATGTAAGAAATATGGTCGAATTCCGATTTGCCGTACGGGTAGTTCCCGGAGAAAATATCGGCCTTGCCGAGATAGAGCTTTGCCAGGGTGCGGTAATTCTCGCCCTGGGCTGCCACATGCCGGATATCTTCAGCCGAGACCCCGAGAATGACGTTTCTGGCCAGATACTGTTCAGGGGAGCTGTAGATAGTTTCGTATTTTCTCTGAAAGGCCTCGTAGCGGTCCTTGAGATGATGGACCGGGATAAGGAACGACCGGTCGCGGTAGCTCAATTGACGGTCGATGCGGCGGTAGGTATCGCGAATATCGCTGCGGAGGTTACGGATCAAGATGCTGCTTTTGCTCTTATCTTTCATCCAGCCGGGGACGCAGAACTGCTTTATCACGTCGTTCAGGCGCTGGCCGCGACCCGCATTTACATTCAGCAGGAGCAGTCCCGAGTCCAGGGCCACGGTGTCCTGAACAGCCGCATTTCTCGGCCTGGAGGAGGTGCTTCTGTAAGTCCTGACAGATTTATCGTTCCGCTCGTGGGGAATATAGATTACCGTGTTCCTGGGGATCCTCTTGGCGGAGGTGATCCTGGCGAAAGCCGGGTTAGAGCTGCGGTTGTATTCGAAGACAAATCTCCAGAGCGTGGGATTTACCCCTTGATCGATCAGGGTCTCCCACAACGAGCTTCCCATGCGGGCCGTGAAATAACTTTCGACTTCGATGGGCTCCCCGTTCTGCGAGGCATGCGCCTGATACTGAATCCCGGCACAGAGTATGAAAGACAGCAGATAAAGCGTTACTCCAGAGCCTGCCGCAGACCTGCTCTTTTTTATCATGTTTTCCTGCCTCATAAAGTCCTTTCTCGCTCGGAGATATTTGAATCCATTATAACCGAAAATCGATGTAGCGGCAAACATATTCGGAAGATACAGTATATATAGCAAAAATTGAGCCGAATTCCCCCGGAAGACGTTAATCCTTATAATAAATGAAGTTAAAGAAAAATTTTACAAAATAATCATCTTATTGTAGATTAATACTGTCCGGTTTATTTTCACTGATCATAAAAAAATGCACAATTAAGCAAGGAAAGAGCACTTTGGCCGTTCTGGCGGATTTCGGAACCTCCTGGACAAAGATTCTCGACACTGGCAGCGGTGAACGAAGAATCGAAAAAACGAAAGACCTGGCGCCGTTCAAGGCGGACCTGGCTACAGGGCATAACACCAACAACAGGGCGCGGCGCACGGTGAACGAGCTGATTGCTCTGGGCGATGGAGCTATGCAACTGGTTGATGATAAAGAATATACAGTGCTGGATGTCGGCTCCAGGGACGTGAAATATGTCCGGTTTGCGGGGGGCAGGGTCGCGCAGATGGACTGGTCTGCCAAGTGTGGGGCGATGACCGGGTTCACCCTGGAGCTCATTCTCAGCTATTTTTTAGTCGACCCTGCAGCAGTCGAGCCGGGCAAGAGTGCTATGAGCATAACCTGTGGAGTGCTTGGTATGGAACAGCTCTTCGAGGCTATCGGCGCAGGCCGCAGCATCGAGTCTGCACTGGCTGATTTTACCAGGGGACTGGCGAGCAATGCCTACCAGTTTATCGGCAGGCCCGGGCGTTTCTACCTCTCCGGAGGAATGTGCGAGAACCCGCTTTTTCTGAAATCTTTTCCGACGGGAGTGGAAGTGCTGCCGCTGGGCCGTTTCGTGCTCGTGGAAGGATTAAGGAGTGAGTATGAGCTCGGAAGATAGAAAAGAAAAGATAAAGGCAGTGGCAATGCTCTCCGGAGGGCTGGACAGCTCGCTGGCAGTGAAAATAGTGGCCGATCAGGGAATCGAAGTGATCGGTATCAATTACAATACAGGGTTCTGCCTGACAGACCACCGGAGAAAAATGTCCGGCCTGGGTGCGCCGATAGACCCGCAATCCGTGCGGAACGAGGCTCTGGCGGCAGGCGCCAGGTGGGGTCTGCCGGTGGAGATTGTCGACATTTCAAAGGAATATCTGCAAATCCTGACCAGCCCCAGATACGGCTATGGGAGCGCGGTAAACCCATGTATCGACTGCCGTATTTTCATGCAGAAAAAAACCAGGGAGTACATGGAAAAGATCGGGGCAGGGTTTATTATCACCGGAGAGGTCGTGGGGCAGCGCCCGATGAGCCAGATGAGAAAGACTTTGAGGCTGATCGAGAAAGAAAGCGGCTGCCGGGGCCTGATCCTTCGGCCCCTGTCGGCAAAGCTGCTCGAGCCCACGATTGCGGAAATAAACGGCTGGGTGGACAGGGAAAAGCTTTACGATTTCAGCGGCAGAAGCAGGAAGCCGCAAATGAGGCTGGCGAAAGAAATCGGCCTGGAAGAGTATCCGCAGCCGGCAGGGGGCTGCTGTTTTCTCACGGACAAGAACTACGCCAGAAGGCTGCAGGACCTTTTCAGGCACGAGGAGAAAAGATGCGTGACAACCGATCAGGTGATGCTTCTGAAAGTCGGCCGCCATTTCCGGGTGAACGAGAAGACGAAAGTCATCGTGGGCCGCAATGAGGCGGAAAACCTATTTCTGGAGAAAACATTCGGCAGCCTGGCCCGGCTCTATTGCGCGGATGTGCCGGGACCGCTGAGCCTGATCGAGGGAACTGTCCAGGAGGAAGCGATCAGCACTGCGGCGGGAATAACCGCCCGCTACAGCGACGCAGGCATGGACGAAACATTAAAGGTAAATGTCGAGTTCCCGGATGCTGGTACAAGGACATTGAAAGTTAAGCCCATGGAAATAGAAAAGTGCGAACGGATGAGAATCTGAAACAAAACGGCGATCCGGCCTTCCAGAACAGCCACACTGCACGGGAGCGCCATGCGGACACGATTGCCGCGATTTCCACGCCCCCTGGAATAGGGGCGGTTGCCTTGGTACGTATCAGCGGGCCGGAATCCTGGCAGGTCGCTCGCTCGCTGGTAAAGGAAAAGACCAGGTTCGACAGGCTGAGAGAAAGGGAAAATTCTGTTTTCACGCTTGTCAACAGTGAAAAAAACGGCGAGCTGGACAGGGCGCTGGTTGTCAAGTACAGGGCTCCGGCGAGTTATACAGGCGAGGATATTGTCGAGATACAATGCCACGGCGGCCTGGCAGTGCCTGATGCAGTCCGGCAGGCCGCGGTTTCTGCAGGTGCACGCACGGCTCAGGCCGGGGAGTTTACCCGGCGGGCCTTTTTGAACGGCAAGCTGGACCTGGCGCAGGCAGAGGCAGTGGACGAGCTGATTCATGCCCGGGGAGAGCGGGGACGCAAGCTGGCCTATTCGGCTTTGAAAGGCGGGCTGGGCCGTGAGGTCGGTCGGCTGCGGGAGATCCTGCTGGAGCTCAAGGTGGAAATCGAGTACGGGATAGATTTTCCTGATGAGGCCCCCCTGGAAAACCTGGGGGAAAGAATGAAGGAGAGATCCCAGGAGGCGAAAGCCGAAGCCCGTAGCCTCCTGGAGGGTGCAGAGAGAAACCTGCTGCTGAACAGGGGAGCGCTCACAGTGATAGCCGGTGCGCCGAACGTGGGAAAATCTTCAATATTCAACAGGCTGCTGGGCAGACAGCGCTCGATAGTTACCGAACAGGCCGGAACGACACGGGATGCGGTGGAGATGGAAACCATGATCGAGGGCATGCTTTTCCGACTGGTGGACACGGCGGGTCTGGGAAAAAAGCCCGGAGGGATCGAAAAAATCGGCGTGGAATACAGCAGGCAGTATATCGCCCAGGCAGACCTGGTGCTTTTCATTCATGAGGCGGGCACGGATTTCAGGAAAGCTGAGCGGGAGTTTCTCAGGACGTTTGCAGAAAAGAAAGTCGTGCGGGTGGTAAACAAGATCGACCTGCTTGCAGGGGGCGAAGGCGTGCCGGAAGGCTATATCCCGGTTTCAGCCAGGCAGTCAAAAGGCCTGGATGAACTCAGAGAAAAAATGTTGAGAGCCGTGCTCCCGCAGGCCGGTCCGGAAAAAATGACAGCCGGTGGGGCTCAGGTTACGAGCCAGAGACAGAAAGGTCTGCTGGAGGATGCTCTCCGCGCGCTTGAAAATATGAATCTCGAAAACCCGCCTGAGTTCATAGCGGCTGACCTCTCGGAAGCCTGTGACTTTCTGGGAGAGATCACAGGAAATATAACCGGAGAGGATGTGCTGGACCGGGTGTTCAGCCGGTTCTGTATCGGAAAATAGGATGGAGACCCAAATGTTTCACGTGAAACATTTGGGTGCCCGGCAGGATAATTTCAAACTCTTTGATTGTTTCACATGAAACACATGCGGGAAAAACATTCGATAGCGGTAATCGGCGCAGGGCACGCAGGCTGTGAGGCTGCCTGGGCGGCAGCCACCCTGGGGGAAAGGGTCCTGCTGATCACGGGCAATCCCGATACAATCGGCCAGATGTCCTGCAATCCCTCGATTGGCGGGGTAGCCAAGGGACAGCTCGTGCGCGAGATCGACGCGCTCGGCGGCCTGATGGGCCGGGCCGCGGACATGGCCTCGATCCAGTTCAGGATGCTGAACACGAGCAAGGGACCGGCGGTGCGCTCTCCGCGCTCACAGTCCGACCGGCGGCTCTATGTCAGGGCCATGCGCTTGCTGATCGGCTCTCACCCGCGGATCACCCTCTATGCCGGGATGGTCAGCTCGATCACGGTCAAAGGCGGTCGGGTGCGCGGTGTGGAGACCACCGATGGCCGTTCATTCGAAACCGGGGCGGCGATTCTGGCAGCAGGGACTTTCCTGGACGGCCTGATCCGGATCGGCGACAGCAGTGTCAGCGCAGGCAGGGCCGGAGACCCTGCCTCTAAAGAGCTGGCCGAATGCCTGCGACAGCTTGAACTCCCCGTGCTGCGTTTCAAAACCGGAACTCCGCCCAGAATCGACGGCCGCACAGTGGATTATTCCGCCATGGTCGAACAGCCGGGGGACAGCCCCGGCTACCGTTTCTCCCATTTCCACCACTGCGACTCCCTGCCCCAGCGAAGCTGTTGGCATACGCGCACCAGCGAGACCACCCGCGAGCTGGTGCTCGGCAACCTGAAACGCTCCAGCCTCTACGGCGGCTATATCAAGGGACGCGGACCGCGCTACTGCCCCTCGATCGAAGACAAGTACGTCAGGTTCCCCCAGCGCAGAATCCAGCACCTGTTTCTCGAACCGGAGGGCCTGGATACCAGTGAGATTTATCTCAACGGCTTCTCGAACAGCCTTCCGCTGGATGTCCAGGAACAGATGCTTCACAGCGTGGAGGGGCTTGAGAAAGCCGTGATGCTCAAGCCTGCCTATGCTATCGAGTACGACTGTTACGACCCGCGCGAACTTCACCTGACTTTGGAATCCAGACATTACCCGGGCCTTTACCTGGCAGGCCAGGTCAACGGCACCTCCGGCTACGAGGAGGCCGCAGCCCAGGGCCTGGTGGCGGGAATCAATGCAGCGCGCGCTGTTCAGGGCAACGATCCGGTCACTTTCTCCCGTGCGGACAGCTATCTCGGCGTGCTGATCGATGACATTGTTACCCAGGGAGTGGATGAGCCCTACAGGCTTTTCAGTTCGCGGGCCGAGTTCCGCCTCTCCCTGCGCCAGGACAACGCCGACCTGAGGCTGTCGCCGCTGGCTCATAAGCTAGGCCTGATCACGCCCGAGCAGTTCGCCCGGGTGGAGGACAAGCGCAGCCGGGTCGGGCAGTTGTTGGAAAGCTTTCGCCGCACCAGGATAGGCCCGGAGCGAATCAATCCCTGGCTGCGCAAGCTGGGAAGCGCCCAGACACAGGCAAGCCTGACTCTCGAGAAAATACTCAAGCGCCCGGAAGTCTTCCTGGAGGGCTTGCTGAGTTATCTGGAAAAAGATGGGCAGGCGGAGAAGTATTCAATCGAGGATCGGGACGTGCTGACCCAGGTCGAGGTGGAGATCAAGTACGAGGGCTATATGGCGCGCGAGCGTGCCAAGATCAAGGAAATGAGAAAAGTGGAGGGGGTGCGTATCCCTGAATGTCTTGATTTTACCAGGATTGAGACTATTTCTACCGAAAGCCGCGAGCGGCTGGCCCGCCACCGCCCCGCCACCCTCGGACAGGCTACCCGCATTCCAGGCGTCCGGCCTGCCGATATCACCGCACTGATCGTCGAGCTGGGCAGGGCCAGGCGGAAAGAGAAGGCTTTGGAGCCGGCCGAGTAGAAAAAAGCGCGGCTGCAACTATGAATACCAGCCCGGTTGGTTCAATATCCGTCTCTCTGTTTCCCGCCTCTTTTCCTTTCTACAATTATTTCAGGCAAAACTCAAAGGCCCGGTTATTATTAACGCTTTGAGAGAGGTCACAGCAGTGTCACGATGGAGGAATCGGGTTGTTTGTGCGGAAGCTGAAAGATGTGGAAGAGTCCTTGGGCCGGATTTTGATAGAACTGTGTAAGTGGTTGATATATAACAACATACACCTTATCTGCCCCGGGTTGCCTCCGGCCAGAGGATCTTGTGCAGTTGGAGCTGAAGTCTTACCGTGAGGCCGTCCCGGATCATCCATTCAGCAAGCTGTGCCGGCTCGAGCCGCCCTTCGACCGTGGAGAAAAGCACCTTGCACCGGCTCTCCAGCGTGCATTTGCGCATGATCGACATGGCCCAGTCATAGTCCTCCCGGTCGGACAGGACGAACTTTACCTCGTCTCTTTTGCCCAGCAGGTCGATATTTCCCCAGTGGAACCCTTTCTGCGCCTGGGCGCTCGGGGGTTTGATATCGAGCACTTTCATCACCCGCTTGTCGAGTTCGTCCACCAGGCGGGTGCCGCTGGTTTCCACCTGCACGTCGAAACCTTCATCCAGAAGCGCCTTGCATAGTGCGGGGAGTTCTTTCTGAAGGAGAGGTTCACCGCCGGTGAGCACCACCCGGCGGACCTGGTTCGTCCGGCAGATCGACATCAGCTCTGCCTGCGATACCTCGGTACCCTCCTCCCGGCGCGCATATTCCGTGTCGCACCAGGAACAGTCCACGTCGCAGCCGCTGAAACGGATGAAGGTGGTTACCAGTCCCTGCCAGCCGGACTCGCCTGAAACCGAGACGAATGTTTCGCAGACTTTAAACATTGGTATTAGAAGAAATTCCGGATTGAAAAAGATCAATCATTGATTAGAGACCTCGAATACTCCGGCAATTTGTGTTTTACAGAAACTGCAGCGCCCCGGCGGTTCAAGGCGCAGCCGCGAGACCGTGAACCCCCGGCGTTCGATCACGAGCTGGCCGCATTCGGGACAGGCCGTGCTTTCCGACGGCTCTCCCGGAACATTTCCTGTATATACGTATTTCAGGCCCGCCTCGCGGCCGATTTGGAGCGCGTGGCGCAGAGTGGAAATCGGGGTCGGCTCGGGCCCCGACCAAACGTTGCGGGGATAGAAACGGCTCACATGCCAGGGAATTTCAGGATCAAGCCCGGCAAGAAAGGCGGCGATTTTTTTCAGCTCTTCCTCGCTGTCGTTCATCCCCGGTACGACAAGTGTAGTGACCTCGATCCACACACCAAGCGAACTCAGGGTGGAGATCGTATCCAGCACGGGCTGAAGCCGGCCTTTCAGAACCTTTCGGTAAGTCTCCTCGCTGAACGTTTTGAGATCGATATTCGCCGCGTCCATGTGGGGACTCAGTTCTTTGAGCGGCCCGGGCTCGATAAAGCCGTTGGAGACCATCGAGGTCTTCAGCCCCCTCTCTTGGCCGAGCACTGCCAGGTCCAGCATGTACTCGAAAAAGACTGTCGGCTCGGAATAGGTGAAACAGAGGCTTTTGCAGCCGGAGTTCACCGCCTCGGCCACGATCTGCTCAACCCCGGTATCACCCCCGCCGATTCCTGGCTGGTCACGGCAGGCAAGTGAGAGCTCATGGTTCTGGCAGAACGGGCAGGAAAGGTTACAGCCTACCGTGGCGATGGAATAAGCTGAGGAGCCGGGCAGGAAATGAAACAGGGGCTTTTTTTCGATCGGGTCGATATGCGAGGCTGCGAGTTTGCCGTAAACCAGGCTGACCAGTTTTCCCTGCCGGTTCTCTCTCACTCCGCAGATACCTCTTTTATCCGGCGCAATGTTACAGTGATGCGGACAGAGGGTACATTCAACCTTACCGGAATCTCCAACCGTATAGTAGGAAGCCTCGCGCATGGTTATTTGACCTGAGTGGCTATTCGCTTGGCTGCGTCGAAACCGTAGGCGTTTTTAAGCCTTTTCGCATCGAGGAAATTGCCCTTTTCCTCCAGTTGCCGGATCACCTTGGCGGCCGCGCTCAGGACTTCCACTTCCTTTTTCTTCCAGGCGTCGGGAAATGCGCGGAAATCCAGTTCATCCCGCATCTTTTTATATTCCTGCTTCCCGTCTTTCAGGTTACAGATCGCATCACAGACCGACTTGTAAAAACACGCCTCGCCGTCCTTGAGATGCTTGAAGATGCTGCAAGTCTCATCCAGGTGAAAAAATTTTCCCTTTACCTGCATTTTCACTCCTTATCTTGGATCTCGTTAAAAGAGATATCAGTCTGCACAATCCAGGCGTGCTTATAACCATATGAAACCGCCCGTTCTTTCTCGGCTCGAGCCTGGTCCAGGCGGATAAAAGATCCGATACGCAAGGCATAGCGGCCGTCCTGTTGCTCCAGATAGGCTCTGGTGGAAAATTCCCGTTCGACCCTTTGGACAATGGCTTCCAGGTCCTCGATTCTGTCTGAAGAAGCGAGCTGGACCCGGTAGCCCCGGATTTTCGCCGGCACACCGAGTTCCACCGAGGAGGGGCCTCGGCGGTATATCGCCGTGTCGTCCGTGGGGGTGTAGTCCTCCAGGCCGCGCTGCTCCAGGATAACCGTGTCCACCGCTAGTCCGGCCCGCCACAGCGAGTCCAGCGCGGAGCTTACGCGGTAAGCGGCAGGCTCCTGCGCTACGGGTTTTCCTCCCAGTTTCGCTTTCAAGCTGCTGCAGCCGCAGATTACAGCGAGGCAGCCGGCCAAAATATATAATGACAGCCTCATTTTACCCCGATCAGAATACAAATTGGATTTCCCTCGCCTATTTGATAATCAGAATCAGATTAAATATATAAAACCGCGCAATTTTTTAAAAGTACGCTGTGTAATAAAGTCTCTCTCCATTCGGATTTGAATTTAATCTATTCGGCGTTTTCCTCCACAGAAATCTGTTCTTCATCATCCGGATCAGGCAGGTTATCCAGAAGCCACTGGCGCTGGTTCGAGTCGGGCATGGCGTAGGGGACTTTGATAGTTATCCGGCCTTCCAGCTTGTAGCCGCAATTCTCTAAAGCCTCCTGTTTGTCCGGGGTATACCAGGAAACGAAAACCCGCTCATCAGGCTGGACGAAGGCCAGCACGCCACGGTAGACACCGAGCCTGCCGATATTGCCCGGATCCGGCTGAGCGCTGTCCGCAGAGCGCTCGAGAATACTGTCCGGTACGGGCTTGAGAGAGAATTTCTCTATGTTCTCCTTTACTTTTTCATCATCTTCGACCTGCTCGATATTCTGAATTTCCTTGCGGGTGCGCTCCAATTCACCTTCCGGCAGATTGCTTTCGATCCACTGGATATCCTCTTCGCTAGCAGAGGCATGTGGAATATCGGCAAAATCCTGGGTATAGTAGCCCGCTGTGACCAGGCTGTTCAGCTTTTCCTGAGTAAAGGGAGTAATGTGAAGAATGCGCTCTGGGTTCACGAAAAAAAGCATCTCGCCGCGCTGGATATAAACACCGACCAACTGTGCGGAAATTTTCTCGGCGCGAAGGCAGCGCTGAAGAATTGCGGAGTCGAGCGCTCTGAGCGAGCGTTGGTCGGCTATATCACGGGCCAGCCGGTCCTCTTTACCCTCTTCCGTGGCCTGGAGTTCCTCGCGGCTTCGCTTCAGTTCTCCTTCAGGAAAGTTTTCCTGCCGCCACTGGATGTCAGCCTCCGAGTCGCTTACAAATGGAATGACAATCCGGCGGGTGGCGTGCTTGTAGTTGTCATTTTGCAGTATTTCGGTTTTCGACAGAGCATACGGCGTGATCCAGATATGCTGGTCCGGGCCCACGAAGGCGAGAATTTCTCCCTGGATTATGTAATGTCCCACCTGGTCGGGGCAGAGCTCTTCAGTCTTCGCGGAGCGCGAGGCGATCTCTTCCGGCGGCTTGTCGCTGATACCTGCTTTCGCCAAAACCATTTTTCGCTCTTTTTCTTTCAGCTCTTCTTCCTTTTGAGCTATTTCCTGGCTGCTTTTTTCAAATTCACCTTCAGGGAGATTGCTTTTCAGCCACTGACGGTCCTCTTCTGTCTTGGAACCGTAAGGAATTTTTATCAGGTGGTCCGGCTGGCGGTATCCGGCCTTTCTCAGTGCCTCTTCCTTCCAGGGGGTGGAGGGAGTAACATAGAAATAGCTGTCTGAGTTAATGAAACAGGTCAAGCCGCTGCGCAAACAGTAGTGCCCGATAAGCTGGATGTCCTGCTGTTCCGTTTTTGCAGAACGTGAAATCAAATCTTCCGGCAGCTGTTTCAAACTCAGGTCTTTCACTGCCCTGTCGGTTTTTGCCTTGCGCTCATTTTCAGCCTCTTCCCTGCGCTCCAGAGCGCTTTTGTCAAGCTCCTCCTGGGAGAGATGCCGGCGGATAAAGTCCAGATCCTCCTGGGTGCCATCAGAGCAGGGAACCCTGAAACCGGCGGGAGACTGCCGGTAGTTGGCCTCCCGCAGGAGGCTTATTTTCTTGTTTGTGACCGGTGTGATATAGACAACACCCGTCGGGCCGACGAATCCGAGGATATCGTGCCTTACGTGATACTGTCCGGCAGAGCCGGGCTGTTTGCTGTCGGTTTTAATCGAACGGTCAAGCAGTTCGCCGGGCAGTTCCTCTAGCCCCAGACTGCGCTGCCTTTTTTCAGCCTGCTCCATTTCAATCATCTCGAGCTCTGCCTTGGCAGTCTGCTTGGCGCTTTCCCAGTGTTCTGCGCTGATATTGGCTTTCAGCCAGGCTATATCCTCGTCCGTTTTCAGCGAGTGAGGGACTTTGATTGCCGAGCCCATAAACTGGTAGCCCAGAGATTTCAGCAGATCGACCTTCTCTTTGGTGACCGGAGTGACAAAGGTCTGCTCGAGTGGATCGGTGAAAGAAAGGATTCCGTTATGCGAGCCGGCCATGCCTATGTAGCCGGGAAGTTTATCTTCGCTGGCTGCGGAGCAGTTCAGAAGTTCTTCCGGCAAGTCTTTCAGCCCGAGCTCCTCGATTTTCTTTTTCGCCTTATTCAGACTTTCCTGAAGGCGGCCCTCTTCCAGCTCTTTCCGGGTTCGGGCCCACTCCTCAGCCGGGATATTTCGGCTGAGCCATTCCCGGTTCTCTTCGCTTTCAATCGAGTATGGGACCTGGATCATCGATTCCACGTAAAAATAGCCGTGCTCTGCGAGCAAATCTCGCTTGAAATTCGAGTATGGGGTAAGCCAGGTATTCGCCTCCCAGTCTGTAAAAGATAGAATTCCGCGAAAGCTCGCACTGAGGCCGATATAATGGAAGGATTTCTCCTTCACTTTGGCGCAGCGCTCCGAGAGGAACTCTTCCGGCAGATCGCGAAGGCCCTCGAGGTTCACTTTCAGCAAGGCATTGTATACTCTGGGTTCTAACTTGGTCAACCGGTTTTCTTCCACTGTGCGGATGATCTCGGATTTCGGAAGCTTCATGCGTAGCCAGCGCTTGCTTTTGACCGTGCCGTCCGAATAAGGCACGTCGACCTGCTTGCCGGGCCTTTTGAACCCGGCTTCGGTCAGCATGTCCAGTTTCAGCTTGGTGCCTGGAGTTACGTAAACCCTGCCATCCCAATCGACAAACGCGATTAAGCCGCCCTTGAATCCGTAAGCGCCCTTCTGCTCAGGCCGGGTCTCATCATCAAGCAGTGCGCTGCGCGAGAGAAGCCCGGGTGGAGTTATCTTTCCCCCTCCACCGGCTTGCTTTGCAGAACTGTCAACCGCCGCTGGATTTGATTCCTGTTTGCTCATCGAATTGACCAGAGATGGGAAATCTGTTATAAAGGTCTTTCAAACGGCCCGCTAAAGATTTTTGCATGGGATCAATACTTAAATCTATAAAAAAAACGCTTTAAAGAAAATATTTAAAATAGTAAAGGAGAATTTTAATGTATTCGTTCACCACCAACTGCAACTCTCGCTCGCGGCTCCACCAGTCTTGCGGGCTGAGTTTCTCCATTTCCCAGGGCACGGCACAGAATCTAAGGCCCACCGGCAGGTCTTCCAGGACATGGTTATAGGTAAGCCAGGCCCGGCGCATGTTGAACGGAGAGCTTACCACCAGGATCGATTTCAGCCCGAGCCTGAGCACAGTTTCCCTTGTAGCGAGAGCGTCCTCCCAGGTGGAATTCACCTGTGTATTGAAAACCAGCGACCGGACCGGGATACCTGCCCCGGCGGCCATCTGCCTGATACTTTCCACCGGATCGATCGCCCGGCCGAAATAATAGGTTGTATCGCTGACATTGAAAATCAACAATCCGGAATAGCCGCGCCGGTAAAGCTCCACCGCCCAGGCGCGGCGCGACTGTTCG
>Ga0272442_10007738_pt1 | contig 13805 bp, 7 predicted proteins | sample SSMForm2O_FD_200262 | JGI IMG/M metagenome (GOLD analysis project Ga0272442, IMG submission 200262) | Marine sediment archaeal communities from Little Sippewissett salt marsh, Falmouth, MA, United States - SSM-Form-2O | ecosystem: Environmental > Aquatic > Marine > Wetlands > Sediment ...
CTTCGACGCCGGCTTCCGACGGGAGATTGATGGTTTTTGAGATTGCGCCGCTGATGAAGGGCTGAGCGGCGGCCATCATCTTGATGTGGCCTTCCGAGGCGATGAACCGGGAGCCGAGGGAACCGCACTTGTTGGCGCAATCGAAGACGGGGAGGTGGTGAGGTTTGATGTGGGGGGCGTGTTCGATGGTCTGGGTGCCGCAGACGGCGCGGTTGAGCGCGTCGATATCGTCGGGGGAAAGGCCAAGGGCCTTGAGGCCGCTGAAGTGCGGGTCTTGGCGCGCGGTCTCGGGGTCGACGCCGATCGCCTGAAGCACGTGTTCCGGCATCGACCAAGCGTTGAACGCGAATGGGAGTTCGAACACGGTGGGGAGTTGATTCTCGACCCGGATCAACTCCTCACTGGTGTATCCCTTTGCTTGGAGGAAGTCGCGGAAGGTGCCGGTGTCGTCGGGCATGGGGACATCGACGCTGAGTGCTCCCATGACATAGGTGAGGATGTCGTCGATCTGTTCGGGGGAGTAGCCGAGAGAACGGAGGGCGGGACGGAGGGAGGCGTTGGCGATCTTGAAGTACCCGCCGCCAGCGAGCTTTTTGAACTTGACGAGGGCGAAGTCGGGTTCGACACCGGTGGTGTCGCAGTCCATCAGCAGGCCTATGGTGCCGGTGGGGGCGATGACGGTGGTCTGTGCGTTGCGGTAGCCGTGGCGCTGGCCGAAGGTGAGTGCGTCGTCCCAGGCGCCGACGGCATGGTCGAGCAGGTCGTCGGCGTTGGCGACGCGGATGCCGTTGCGACGGAAGAGGTCGTGGTTGATGGGGACGGGCGGGATGGGGAGTTGCTCGTACTGGTCGGAGTGTCGGGGGAGGCCGGAGGCGGCGCGGCGATGGTTGCGCATGACGCGGAGCATGGGGTCGCGGTTGTGGAAGAAGCCGGCGAAGGGGCCGTGTTCCGCGGCCATGAGGGCGCTGGTGGCGTATGCGCGACCGGAGAGGATGGCGGCGAGTGCGGCGCAGACGGCGCGACCCTCGTCGCTGTCGTAGGGGATGCCTGCCTGCATGAGCATTGCGCCGAGGTTGGCGAAGCCCAGACCGAGTGTGCGGAAGCGGTGGCTTTGCCGGGCGATTTCCTTTGAGGGGAAGGCGGCCATCATGACGCTGATTTCGAGGACGATGGTCCAGAGCGTGACGGCATGCTCGAAATGGTCGACGTTGAAGGACCGGGTTTGGCCGTCATAAAAGCGGAGGAGGTTCAGGGATGCCAGGTTGCATGCCGTGTCATCCAGGAACATGTATTCGCTGCAGGGATTGGAGGCGTTGATGCGGCCGGTGTTGGGGCAGGTATGCCAGGCGTTGATGGTGGTATCGAACTGGACGCCGGGGTCGGCACAGCGCCAGGCGGCAAAGCAGATCTGCTCCCAGAGGTCGCGGGCGGCGATGGTGCGCATGACGCTGCCGTCGGTCCGGGCGATGAGGGGCCAGTCGAGGTCGTTTTCGACGGCGTGGAAGAAGTCGTCGGTGATGCGGATGGAGTTGTTGGAGTTCTGCCCGCTGACGGTGTAGTAGGCTTCGCCGTTGAAGTCGTAGTCGAGCTTGAGGCCGAGTCGTTGGGCGAGTTGGTGGTGGTCTGGGGGAAGGTGTTTGAGCCCCTGGACCATGGCGGCGACCTTGAGTTCCTCGCGTGCCTTCCAGTTGACGAACTCCTGGATGTCGGGGTGATCGGCGTCGAGGCAGACCATTTTGGCGGCTCGTCGGGTGGTTCCGCCGCTCTTGATGGCGCCGGCGGCGCGGTCCCCGATTTTGAGGAAGCTCATGAGGCCGCTGCTCTTGCCGCCGCCGGAGAGAGGCTCATCGGCGGCGCGGAGTAGTGAGAAGTTGGTGCCGGTTCCGGAGCCGTACTTGAACAGTCGCGCTTCACGGACCCAGAGGTCCATGATGCCGCCGGAGTTGACGAGGTCGTCCTTGATGGACTGAATGAAGCAGGCGTGTGGCTGGGGATGGCTGTAGGCGTCGGGGGCCGGTTGCTGCTCGCCGGAGCGGGGATCGGTGATCCAGTGGCCTTGCGCCGGGCCGCTGATGCCGTAGGCCCAGTGGAGTCCGGTATTGAAGAGCTGCGGGCTGTTGGGCGAGCCCATCTGGTGGAGGATCATGTAGGCGAGTTCGTCGTAGAAGGCCTGGGCGTCCTCGGGAGTGTCGAAGTAGTCGTGTTGCCGGCCCCAGTGCTTCCAGCAACCGGCAAGGCGGTGGATAACTTGCCGGGCGGAGCGTTCCGGGCCGGTGACGGGGTTGCCGTTGTCGTCGAGTTCGGGAGTGCCGTCGTCCTTGAGTTGTGGCACGCCGGCCTTGCGGAAGTATTTGCTGACCATGATGTCCGTGGCGAGCTGGCTCCATGGTCGGGGGACCTCGGCGCCGGACATCTCAAACACAACAGACCCGTCGGCGTTGGTAATGCGGCTGTCGCGTTTCACCCACTCGACGGTGGTGAAGACGTCCTGACCGGGTTGTGTGAAGTGTCGTTGGATTTTCATTTATCTGTTCCCTTTCTCCCGCGTCCGTGCGGGATGGGGTCGGAGTCGAGAGTCGCGGAGGGTGGTGTTGTTCGGACAAAGGACGGAACGCCCGCGGGCAAAAACCGGCGGGGGGGGCGAGTTCGCCGGCCGTCACGACGGAAGCGGCGGCAGGGTTTGTGGGTGGAGGCGGCGAGGGCAGGGGATGGCGCGGGGGACAGTCCGGGTCCGGAGAGCCAGGGAGGATCGGACGGGAATGTTGGGGCATGCGGCCATGAATGTCCCTCGACCCACGCAGCAACAGGCTCACACGCCCCCGCGGTGGGGGCCTTGGGCGAGACGCATCACCTGACGTGGATACGTGCCGCTGAGATTAATCGAACCACCTGGTTCACCTTCACCTGCCGTGGACGTCGGCCTCGCGTGTGCGCCGCAGCAATTCGAGCGGCTGAGTCCCTCTCAGGCCTACGGCGTGCTCAGATGAGGTGAACACGGCCAGCTATGGGTATCGTACTACAACATATTGGGGCCGCAATAGATTGCGCTACAGAATATCGGGGAAATTGTGAGTGAGTCGTAAGCCACGCATTTGCATCAGGTTAGCGGACGTCCGGTAATCTGGCGAGTCCCAAGAAATGGTGTGGAAAACCTGGCGGGGCCTGTCATTAACGCCACATCTTGTAGGTCCGAGGTGTTGAAACAGGCGATTCGCGGGGATGTGCCGACGCCGGCCGGGTCAAGCGGATAGACTTGGTCGCGATGCAGCGATCGGCGGTGGAGTTGCTGGAGGGGTTGACCGAGCCGCAACGGGAGGCGGTGGCGCATATCGACGGCCCATTGCTGGTGCTGGCCGGGCCGGGTTCGGGCAAGACGACGGTGGTGACGCGGCGGGTGGCGTACCTCATCGGTCAGGGCATTCCGGCGTGGCAGATCCTGGCGCTGACGTTCACGAACAAGGCGGCCGGCGAGATGCGGGACCGGGTGGAGCGGATGGTGCCGGGGGAGGTTCCGGGCCGCCGGGGGCTGACGATGGCAACGTTTCACTCGTTTTGCGCGAGGCTGCTGCGGCGGTACTCGGGGGCGGCGGGCGTTGCGGAGCGGTTCAGCATCTATGACGCGGCGGATCAGCGTGCGGCGATCAAGCAGGCGGTGAAGACGGCGGAGCTGAGCGCGCGGAACTTCACGCCGGCGGCGGTGGCAGCGGCGATCAGCAACGCCAAGAACCGGCTGATGACGGCCCAGGCCTATACCGAGCATGCCGGCGATTTCTACACGCGGTCGATCGCGCGGGTCTATCGCGCCTACGAGCGGGTGCTGTGGAGCAACGACGCGTTGGATTTCGACGATCTGCTTCTGGTGGCGGCGCGGCTGCTGCGGGACGACGAACGGGTGCGGCAGGAGTTGCAGGAGCGATATCAGTATTTGCTGATCGATGAATACCAGGATACGAATCACGCGCAGTTCGTCATCGCGCATGCGCTGGCGGCGGCGCATCGGAACATCTGTGTGGTGGGCGATCCGGATCAATCGATCTACGGCTGGCGGGGGGCGGACATCCGCAACATTCTGGAGTTCGAGGAGCACTACGGTGAAGCGGTGGTGATCCCGTTGGGGCAGAACTTCCGCAGCACCGGTCACATCGTGGCGGCGGCCGATCTGTTGATCCAGAACAACACGGGCCGCAAGCACAAGCCCCTGCATACGGAGCTGGGGGACGGAGAGAAGCCGGTCGTAGTGACCTGCCGGAGCGAGCATCACGAGTCGGCACTCATTGTGGAGGCCTTTCGGCGGCGGCAGGCGGACGACGCCATCCCCTGGAAAGACATGGCGGTGCTGTATCGGATCAACGCGCTGAGCCGGGTGGTCGAGGATGCGTTTCGGGGCGCGCAGGTGCCGTATGTCGTGGCGAGGGGGACGGCGTTTTACGATCGGAAGGAGGTCAAGGACGCGCTGGCGTATCTGCGGCTGATCGCGAACCCGAACGACGAGGTTGCATTGCGGCGGATCGTGAACGTTCCGGTGCGGGGGATCGGGAAGGTGACGATCGACAAGATCGAGTTGTATGCGATCAATCGTCAGTTGCGGTTCTTCGACGCGCTGCGGGACGTGGAGGCGGTGAAGGGTCTGACGGGCCGGGCGCAGGCGTCGGTGCAGAGGTTCGTGACGATGGTGGACTCGTGGCGCGCGGGTCTGGAGACGGAGTCGGGGGATGCCGAGGTGGTGGCGCTGGCGTTGGCGGAGCTGGTGGAGCAGGTGGTGCGGGAGTCGGGGATGGAAACGTTATATCGTCGGTCGAAGTCGGAAGACGATCTGGCGCGGCTGGAGAATCTGGAGGAGTTGATCAGCGCGGCGGCGCAGTTTGTGCCGTCGGTGGACGAATCGGATGCGGCGGTGCGGGGGGAAGACGTGGGGGCGAGGCGGTGGACGCCGGCGGAGTTGCTGGGGGCGTATCTCGAATCGGTGGCGCTGGTGAGTGACGCGGACGCGATCGATCCGACGAGGGGGGCCGTGACGTTGATGACACTGCACGCGGCAAAGGGGCTGGAATTCGAGGTGGTGGCGATGGTGGGTTTGGAAGAGGGGTTGTTGCCGCACATGCGGGCGGCGCAGAGCGATTTCGAGTTGGAGGAGGAGCGGCGCTTATGTTTCGTGGGGATGACGCGGGCGAAGCGGCATCTGCTGCTGACGCGCGCGGCGACCCGGGCGCATCGGGGCTTGCGCGAGCGGACCATCCCGAGCCGGTTCTTGCAGGAGTTGCCGCGGGAGGAAGTTACATTCAGCGGTCAAGCGGATGAGTATGGGGATTCGGACGCGTTTGATGATTCGGAGTCATTCGACGAGGATGACGGATCGGGGGGCACGCGCACGGGTGCTCGGTCGTTCCCGCCGGGGTGCCTGGTGCGTCATCCGGAGTTCGGGTTGGGGCGGGTGGAGTCGGTGATGCAGCGTCCGAAGGGCGCGATCGCGCGGGTGCGGTTTCACGGCGTTGGGATAAAGACGCTGATTCTGGAGTACGCAAAGCTGCAGCGTGCCGAGTGATGTGGTGAACGATGTTGATCGAGCCGCCGCGCTGACTACCGAGGGGGCTGGGGCATGCGGGTCTGAATGAAGTACTCCTCGTAGCTGGCGAAGTCGCCGGCGCGCAGTCGGGCGAGATTGCGGCGTGCGTCACGGCCGATTTCGCGCGCGGTCTGCTCGCGGCGGTCCAACGCTTCGGGCGACAGCGTATTCTCATATTCCAGGCCGTAGCCGGAGATCCACCAGCGGTTGTCGCGTTGGACGAGGTAGAGGGTGTGGGGATCGCCGCGTCCATCGGTATATTCGGCGAGCACGTATTCGCCGCTTTGTTCGGTCGTCTCGGCGGGCTCATTTGGGCGGGGCGGGGACTTGGCCCGGGACGTTGAGGGGGATTCGATTCCCATCTCCCGCTCGTACTTCCTGAAGAAGCCGTCGATGGCCTCCTGGCCGAAGTACTCGATCTCGGCATGATGCAGGTCAACGGCGGCGGCGGTGTCTCGTCGAATCTGCACGAGACGGCGCTGGAGGTCGTTCTCCGGGTAGTAGAGGTCGGCGATCTCGGTCCACGTGGCGGGACTGGCGGTGTTGAGCGAGTTGAAGTGCTCGAGCAATGCGTCGGCGGATGGGAACCGGGGGTCGGGGGGCGGGCCGGCTGTTCGGTCATCGGCGACGCGGTGATCGGTTTCGCCGCCGCCGCATCCGCCAGGCAGGCAGGACATGGCAAGGGCGCACGCCGCGAGCAGGAGAAGTTGCACAACCGACGGCCGGTTCCGGGTGAGCATTGCAGGTTCCTCGATGATGGATAGGGGTGGCGGTGATTGTACCAGACGTTGGGCGCCCGCCGGTATATCATGTAAAACTCACTGGGGGGTGGGTGAAAGACGATGAGTGAGCTTGAGGCGGTCACGGACGGGGTGCTGCGGCGCTGCCGGGAACTTGGTTTTGCGCGGGCGGGGATTGCGCCGGCGGAGGCGACGGCATACGAGGCGGAATTGCGCCAATGGCTGGCGGCGGGCAAGCACGGGGAGATGGGGTATCTCAAGCGACATGAGGAGTTGCTGGTTGATCCTCGTCGGGTGATGCCCGGGGCGAGATCGATCGTGTGTGTGGCGGATCGGTATGCGGTCGGGGAAGGCGCGGAAGCGTTTGGGCGGAAGGGGCGCGACGGCGCGAAGGGAAATTGCGAGGGGGAAGGGCCACGTGGTCGCATCGCGCGGTATGCGAGGGGGGAGGATTATCACGTGGTGATGAAAAAGCGGTTGCATCAACTGTGTGATGAACTGGGCGGGCGGTTCCCCGGCGAGCAGTTCCGGGCGTGCGTGGATACGGCGCCGCTCCTGGAACGCGAGTATGCGCGGCGCGCCGGAATCGGGGCGATCGGGAAGCACACGCTTCTGATCGAGCCGGGGGTGGGGAGCTACCTGTTGCTGGGCGAGGTGTTGACTACGCTGGAGCTTGCGCCGAGCGAACCGGTGGAGCGCGACATATGCGGGCGGTGCCGTCGGTGCATCGAGGCGTGCCCGACGGAGGCGATCGCGTTGTGGTCGGTGGATGCCAGCCGGTGCATCAGTTATCTCACGATCGAACATCGCCGCGCCATCGACGGGGATCTTTTCTCGGGGATGGGGGACCGGATATTCGGGTGCGATGTTTGCCAGGAGGTGTGCCCGCACAATCAGCCGACGCTTAGCAAGGGCGAGGCGGCGATCAACCCGGCGTATGCGCGCCGGCGGGAGGGCTTCGATCTGCTGAAGGTCCTGGATTGGCGCGAGGAGGATCGGCGGGCGGCGTTTGTGAAGTCCGCGATGAGGCGCGCGACTCTCGAGATGATGAAGCGCAACGCGCTGATCGCGGCGGGGAATATCCTGGCGGAACGGGATGACGCGGCGCTGGAGGCGAGGATCGCGGCGATCGCGCGGGACAAGGGTGAGGATCCGATGGTTCGGGAGACCGCCCGCTCGGTGCTGGCGCGGCGGCGGGTGGCGGGGGAGGAAGAGCGGGCGTCATAGGGGCTGGATCCGGTAGAGCGGCGCGAGCACCATCACGAAGCAGAAGAGCGCGGCGGCGAGAGGGAGGAAGAGCAGCGCGACGCCCAGGAGCAGGAAGACAATCGTGAAGCGTCGGGTTTTCCAGAGGACAAGGCCGCAGAGCAGGGCTGGCAGCGCGGTGAGGGGCAGCCAGAGGCGGTGGGCGATGCACCACAGCGCGAGCGGGGCGATCTGATCCGGGTGGGGATGATCATGGAGCATGCCGCCGATCATGCGGAGGGCGAACCAGCAGAGGAAGGCGGTGATGAGGGCGGCGACGGCGAGGTATGCCCCATAGATGCCGGAAAGGCACCCGCGGAGGGTGCGCATGTCTGGACCGGTCTGCGGTCTCACGGGGGGTATGGTAGCGAGACGAGCGTGGGGGAATGCGGAGGGAGGCGAGGCGGGGCGTGCGGCGTCGATTGGGTCCATGCCGGCTGATAGCGAGGGAGCGCGGACTACTTGTCGGGGGGCGTGGCGCCGCCGGCGGCATTCATCGCCTCGGCCACGATCGCCTCCATGATCTCCTCCACCGTGGCGAATTCGCCGTCACGGACGCGTTGAAGGATGTCGTTCATCAGGGTGCGCGTCATGGGCAGTGCGGCGAGGAGCTGCTGGGGAAGGGCTGGCTGGACGGCGGCGAAAAGCGAATCGCCGTCGATCATCCAGGAGCCGTCGATGAGGACGAGGTCGAAGGTGCTTTCGCCCTCAAGGGGGTGGGTGTACCTGACGGTGACGCGGGTGTCGGTGCGGCTGTCAATGCGAGCATCGGGAAAGGCCGACAGGTTGAGTCCCATGCTGGCGGCGAGATCGGACTGCGCCCGGCTCATGGCCGCGGCGCCGAAGCGGTCTTCCACGACGGAGACGAACTCCCGGTTCATTTCGTTGGCGGCGCGCCGGAATTGCACCATTTGCCGGGCGACGTCGGTCGAAAAGCGGATGAGATCGAGGAAGCGATCTTCGGCGTCGAGGTCACCGGGGGTGATCGAGGTGAGGAAGGCGAGGAGATCATCGGGTGAGTTGGCGGCGGTGCTGGCGGGGGTGGTTGTGCCGGTCGGCCGCTCGGGCTGTTGTATTTCGACGGGTTCGCCGGTGATGGCGGCGATGTTGTGTTGGAGGTTGATCTTGTAGGCGCGGAGTTGGGCGGCGTTGTCGCGGCCGGAGAGTTGTTCGAGTTGCTGTTTGGCGTCGTTGAAGGCGTCGAGGGCGTCGTTGACGGCCTCGTCGTGGCGGGTGGAGATGGCGTCGAACTCTGCGTGGAAGCGATCGGTGCTGCCGAGGGCGTCGCCGGCCTCGATCAGGCGGCTGAGGAGGCCGAGGTGGTCGGCGAGGCCCCGGGCCTCGGCCCATCGGGCTTTGCCCTTGAGGGCGGAGGCTCGGACATGCGCGAGGCGGGCGGGATTCTTGCCGGCGCCGGTGGATTTGCTCACCGCATTGCGGGCCTGGGTGAGGGCCTTGTCGACGGCTTGCCCGGACTGCTGGTAGAGTGCCTGAAGTTCATCGGCCGAGGCGTCCGTGACGGCGTCGAGCTCGGCGTCGAGCTGCTCGCGGAACCGGGCAATCATGTCAAGGGTGGCGCGGACGTCGTCGGTGGTGTGGCTGTCCAGATCATCGAGGGTGTGCTCGGCGGCGGCGATGTCGTCGAGCATGGCTTCGAGGAGTTCGAGTCGTGCCGTGGCGAGTTGGTGCTCGGGCTTGAATTCATAGGCGAGGTCGTTCTGGCGCTGGGCGACCTGATGGGTGAATTGGTCGGCTTGTCGTTCGAGGCGGACAGCCTGCTCGAAGCTGGCCAGGCCCTCGACGCGGCCGAGCTCGGTGGCCTGACGTTTGAGGGCGGCGGCCTCGTCGTCGAGGCTCGAGGCCTTGGCCAGGTCCTGGCGGTTCAAGGTCTCGCGTTCGGCGATGGGTTGGCGCAGCTCGTCGCGTCGTTGGCTGAGTTCGATGATCTGCTGCCGGGCCCGGTCGCGCTCGGCGACGAGCATGGCTCGCTGTTCGGCGGTGTTGAGGGCCTGTCGCGCGTGGGCCTGGGCGAGGAGGCGCATCGCGGCGTCAATGCGGCTGTGGATGACAAGTCGTTCGTGGCGATGTCGGGCTTCGATGATCTGGGCCTGGGCCAGGCTCATGGCGGCGAGTTCGCAGTGCGCGGTGGTGGCGAGCAAGGCGCCGGCGGCCTGCTGGCCGGGTTCACCATCGCGGACCTGGGCGAGGTCGCGGATGACATCGTCGAGTTGGCGACGCCGGGCGTTGAAGGCCTGGAGCGTTCGGTTGTAGGCGTCCTGGTCTTCGGGGCCGGCGTCGGGGGCGGGTTTGACGGGAACGGTGAGGGGGGTGACGGTGGCCTTGCGGACGTGGAGGCCGGCCTCGGTAATCACGGTCTGGATCTGCGCGCGGCGCTGGGCGGCCTCATCTTTGCAGCCGGCGAGGAAAAGGGCGGCGGCGCAAAGGAGGCAGGGGAGAGCAAGATGTTTCGAAATCTTCATGGAGTCGACTCGCATGGGAATGGACAGGGTGCGAACCAGTGAGTGTAGCACCAAGGCGGACGGCGTGCCGGGCGGCGGTGGCCCGGTCGGCCTCGATCCAACGCTTCGGGCCGAGGGCGAGTTCGGTTCCGTCCATCACGGCGGCATTCACCGCGGGCCGGGAGGGCGGCTAGCGTTCCGTGCGGTCGGTGTCGGGTGGGTCGGGCTCGTCGGAGGAGGGCTGGTGGGGGTCGATCATCGGCGGCTGATAATCGACGGGGTAGTCGGGCCGGGGTCGGAACATCGCATCGATCCACCTGAGCGTGTCCCGGAACAGCCGGTCATCGGGGCTGCGGAACGCGGGCTTCCAGCCCCGGACGGGCGGATGGGGGAAGCGGGCGCGGTCGCGGGGCAGGCCGTATTGGAGGATGAGGGAGTTGAGGGGGTCCTCGTAGTCGATGAGGCGATGATCGGGGTCGAGCTGGAGCCGCTCGAGGATGAGGAAATTGGTGTAGCGGACGGGTTGGCGTTTGTATTGGCGACGGTGGAGGCGGAAGCGGGAGCCGGCGCCCCCGTGGCAGCGGCTGGTGGCGCAGTTGTTGAGGAGCCAGGTGTTATGGACGCGCTGCCGGAACAGGTTCATGGCGTAGGGCTCTGAGAGGACCATGATTTCGGGATAGAGGTCGCGTGCGCGCAGGGTGAACATGAGCTGGACGATTTCGAGGGGCTCGGCCCGGTACAGGGCGTTGCGCGCGTCGCCGGAGGCGGGGAAGCGCTCGTGTCGGCCGTAGGTTTCGATGAGCCGGGTGATGGTTTCCTTGCGGATGGCGACCTTGGGGGGTCGACGGAAGTCGATCTCGAAGACACGGATGATGTTGACATCCTCGTCGGAGAGCAGGCCGCCGGGGTACGGTTGGGCGGGCAGGGCTCCGGCGGGGTCGGGAGGCTGCTGCGGGGAGAGGTCTGGTTTTGGCGACTGCTGGAGGGCGATCTGGGCTTGGACGATGTTGAGCAGGCGCATGGCCTCGGGGGACTCGTGGTTGTCGAGCAGTTCGAGGAGCTCCTGTTGGGCCAGTGCGTAGCGGCGCTGGCGGATGAGCCATCGGCAGAGCGCGAGGTGTCGGTCGGCCATCTCGGGCTTCAGTGAGCGCTTGAAGTCTTTATAGAGTTGTTCGAATGTGGGTTCGAGTCGGACGTGATCGACGATATCGCGTTTGAAGGTGGTTCGGACGCCCTCGATTTCGATGATGACATTCTTGAAGTCGTCGCGGATGATGATGCCGGCGCGGGTCTGGCCGTTTCGGAGGACGACGGTGCCGTGCTGTCCGGGTTGGGGATCGACGAGGCGGACGATCTGGAGGACGCGGCTCTTGACGAAGCTCTGGACCTCGCCGTCGAGGGCCTGGACGACGAGGACATGGTCGTCTTCGAGTTGGACGTAGCCGGCAAAGTCGGCATAGCGATTGACCCGGATGACGACGCGGGCGGGATCGGGAGGCGCCTGCGGGGTGTCGGGGTCGGGGGGGTGTTGGAGGAGGGAAGCGGAGCAGAGGGCGGCGAGCGAGCACGCCAGCCAGAGGGCGGCGGTGCGGGAAAGGAGTGAAGGGGGGCGGTGGGGCATAGGAGGATTGTCCGAATGAGGGGTCGTGCTCGTCAATGGTCGGCTTGCCGATTCGGGTGAATTCGGCGATGCTGGCGTCCTCCGGGATGCGGAATGGCTGGCCGGTCGGCTTTTTCTCAGGAGTAAATGCCATGAAGCTGGGTGTGATGTCGGCGTTGTTCGCGGGGATGTCGTTCGACGAGGTGCTGGAATACTGTGCGGGGGTGGGGCTTGACGCGATCGAAATCCCGGTGGGTTGCTACCCCGGGGCGCCGTTTTTCGAACCCGGCGAGGTTCTGGCCTCGAAGAAGCGGCAGGATGAGATCAAATCGAAGCTCTCGGACTACGATCTGGAGTTGTCGGGTCTGGCGGTGCACGGGAATCCGGTTCATCCGGACGGGTCGCAGGCGAAGAAGGATCACGCGGCGTTCGTGACGGCGGTGAAGCTGGCGCCGAAACTGGGGACGGACGTGGTGATCACGTTCTCGGGGTGTCCCGGGGGGGCAAAGGGAGAGAAGAAGCCGAACTGGGTGACGTGCGCTTGGCCCGGGGACTACGCCGAGATTCTGCGGTACCAGTGGGAGGAGGTGCTGGTGCCGTATTGGGCGGAGCAGGCGAAACTGGCCCGGGAGCAGAAGGTACGGGTGGCGTGGGAGGCGCACCCGGGATTCTGCGTTTACAACCCGGACACGCTGATTCGGCTGTCGAAGCTGGCGACGAAGGCGGCCGGGATCAAGGGCAAGTCCCCGCTGGGGGCGAATCTGGACCCGTCGCATTTCTTCTGGCAGGGGATTGACCCGGTGGAGGCGGCGCGGGTGCTGGGAGAGGCGGGCCTGCTGTATTATGTCCACGCGAAGGACACGGAACTGGATCGGCACGAGGGGCCGATCAACGGGTACAACGATGCCCGGCCGTACGGCGATCTGAAGCATCGTTCGTGGACGTTTCGGACGTGCGGGTACGGACACGGGGATGAATTCTGGAAGCCGTTCGTGTCGATGCTGAAGCGATACGGGTACGATGGAGTGCTGAGCATCGAGCATGAAGACCCGTTGATGAGCGTAACGGAGGGGTTCGAGAAGGCGGTGGCCTACCTCAGCGAGGTAATCATCGAGGAGACAGCGGGCACGCCATGGTGGTGCTAGAGCAGCGAGGTCATCAGTCGGATCGGGTATGATGCTGATTGTGGATGAGGGGACGCGGAAGGAGCAGGCAGTTGACCGTCGCGCGCGCCGGTTGGAGTCCGGCGGGCGCCGACGTGCGAGGGGAATGCGTGGCGATGGACGCGGCCGGTGAGGGTCGCGCGGGGCCGGATCGGGACGACCGCATCACCGGGCAATGCGGAGGAGGGCATGGCATGGCGAAGAAGGCAGTTAATCTGACGAGGGCTCAGATCTGGCGTTGGGCCCGGGCGCACTACGATCGGTGGGGGAAGTGGCCGGGCCGCGACACGGGTCCGGTGACGGACGGGCCGGACATCACGTGGAGCACGGTGGACCGGTGTCTGAAGAAGGGAGGTCACGGGCTGCGGGCGGGTTCATCGCTGAGCGAGCTGATCAAGGATTATGGAGGGTTGCAGAATCTGCGGCGGGCGAAGCCGGGGCTGACGCGGAAGCAGGTTCTGGACTGGGCGGACCTGCACCATGAGCGGATGGGCAAGTGGCCGGATCGGGATTCGGGACCGGTGATCGGAGGGGGCGGGATCTCATGGGGGACGATCGACAAGCGGCTGCGGTACGGGGGTTTGAACCTGCCCGGGGGTATGACGCTGACGCGGCTGCTGCGTGAGGCACGTGGGGTGTGGGATCGTCGGGGCAAGCCGCGGCTGACGATCAAGCGGATCCTGAAATGGTCGGACGCGCACTACAACCTCCACGGCCGGTGGCCGGTGACGCTGTCGGGACCGGTGCACGGCGCGCCGGGGGAGGATTGGGCGGCGGTTGACATGGCGTTGCGCGACGGTCGGCGGGGACTTCCCGGGGGGTCGTCGCTGGCGCGGGTGTTGGACAATCATCGCGGTGTGCCCAGCGGGAAGGGGCGTGCATGCCTGACGGTGTCGGAGATCGCGGAGTGGGCGAAGCAGCATCAGAAGCGCACGGGGAGGTGGCCGACGCGGAAGTCGGGGGCCGTGCACGGCGCGCCGGCGGAGAACTGGGGCGCGATCGACTCGGCGTTGCGGACCGGATCGCGCGGCTTGC
>Ga0272442_10007741_pt1 | contig 13797 bp, 10 predicted proteins | sample SSMForm2O_FD_200262 | JGI IMG/M metagenome (GOLD analysis project Ga0272442, IMG submission 200262) | Marine sediment archaeal communities from Little Sippewissett salt marsh, Falmouth, MA, United States - SSM-Form-2O | ecosystem: Environmental > Aquatic > Marine > Wetlands > Sediment ...
AAAAAGACCATTTCTAACTTTAAGTTTCTTTGGATCAATTCCAATTTTGTCAGCAATTTGAGAAAGCCGCATAATATAAGACGCAACTCCTGAGATAAACGTTGTGCCATAATAATCCATTAATTTTATTTGTCTTTCAGATTGCCCCATACCAGATGGGATTACAAGTGCACCCACTTTTTGGGCACCATAATGAAAACCAAAGGCTCCTGTAAAAGTGCCATATGGAATTGGATTTTGAAAAATATCTTTTTTTGTAAGGCCTGACATTGAAAGACATCTGGCCATAACTTCCGACCACACCTCGATATCATTTTTTGTATAACATACTGTAACAGGTATTCCTGTTGTACCTGATGAAGCATGAAGCTCAATACAGTTATCAAGAGATCTTGCCATCATACCAAAAGGGGCATTGTCCCGCAAATCATTTTTATTAGTAAATGGAAGTTTTTGAATATCTTCAAGAGTTTTTATTTCATTAGGGGTAATTTTCAACTCTTTGAATTTCTTTTTATAAAAAGGAATATTTTTAAAGACTTTGTGAACTGTTTCTTTTAATCGTTTTAGTTGTATTTCTTTAATTTTCTTTCTTGGAAGTGTCTCAAATTTTTTATTAAACATGAAATCCATGTTATTTTACCCGAGCGATGGAAATAGAATAACCATTATAATAGTTTGTTTACTTGGATAGAATAAAATAAAAAAATTAGAGATTTATTGATTTAGTACAGTCTGTATAAGATTTCTCTTTATATTATAATTGTAAATGGAATTTCATCAACAAATTCTGCTTTTTTTAAGTATTTTTCTTGATAGATATATAATGTACAATTATATGCTCCCTTACTAAATGTTGCATCTTCTTCTAAATTCACTGTAATGCCCAAATCAATAGAGTCACCAGGTGCGAGTTTTTGTATATTATAGGAGTCTTCCCATTTTGTATATTTTCCATTGTAAAATAGTTTATTAGAAACAACACCTGCTTCTAAATCAACAGTAAGTTCTTCAACTTCAATTTCATCTTCAAGCCCTTCCTTTTCAGATAATGGTTTGTCTAATGTTATATATACACTTCTTGCAGTGTTTGAGGTATCGTTATTTGATATAGTAAATAAACTACTTACACTTGCTCCTGCTTCTACTTTCCCAGTTGTATCATTTACATATGAAGAAAGATTTATATCAGGGATATCGGAGACCACTAAATCAGCTTTTGGAATTGGCGGCTCATAGTCAACACTCCTAGACATTTGTATTATAAAAGTAATTATATTTTGCATAAATGGAGACATACCAAGCCAATTATTGTCAAGATATTTTTCCAAACCAAATATATTAAGAGCGCCCCAAATAAGATCAAGTTGACCCGGAAGGGTTACAGTGTATAAGAATTTAAGCTGATTTATCAATCCTTCTACTCTAGTAACTTTAATATTAATTGTTTCATAATCGACTACTTGATTTCCGGCTTCATCTGTTACTGTTAGTTTAAGAATATAATTTCCATTGCGTATGAATAGTTTGGAGAATTTTTTCGTGTTAAAAGTATCTTTATTTTCATAAAAACCCATTATTGGAGGATGGGTTAAAACCCATTGATATTCTAATTCTTCACCTTCGGGATCAAAAGCTTCTGCATCAAAATTTATTTTTGCAGGCCTAAAATCACTAGTACTACTTGCTTTAATTTTAATTTTTGGCGGTTCATTTGGAAATACAGAGATATTAATACTATCTGAAACACTTTTTTCTCCATCTTCAACAGTTAATTTACAACAAAATACTCCTGAACTAGTATATTTGTAAGTAGGATTAATTTCATCTGATGTGTTTCCATTACCAAAATCCCAATAATAATCTAATTTACTTTTATTGTTTAATGTTAACTGTCTAAAATTAACTATTAAAGGGAAAGTACCTGAAGTAATATCAGCAAGGATTCTTACAGATAACGGCTTATCTGTTAATTCTTTTATTTCCTCGATATCTTCATTTATACTTGTTATTTCATTTTGAGTTATAACTGTAAATATTGTAGTAACAAGTAAACCGATTACTGCTAGCGTCAAAATCATAATTATTATATTCTTATTCAATTTTATTCACCCCAATTTTATCTTAGGATTTGGATTTTCTATTATATGTTGGTCTTTTTTATATATATAATTTATAATACAATTTTCCTCAGATGAAAAAATTTGAAACCCTTTATCATTTCTATTTTGTGTTGTTATTTTAAAATTATTAACCTGTGTTATACTGTACAAAATCATTGGCAATTGCATCATATTTATATTTAACTTCATACATAAATATAATTTTCGACTCGGTTTATATATTTTATAGGCCACTTATAAAATTGAAATATTGTTATTTTAACTAAAAATAAATAAAAGATTTGTTGAAATTATATTTCAACAAATGTTTTAAATTTAAAGTCACTTGTTACTATCTTTCCATTTTGATCAATTACTTCAACTTTCCAAGTTATATCTGTAAAATCAGGTAAAGGTGTTATTAATGTTGCATTGTAGATACCATTTGTTACATTATCATAGGTCATATTATTTACATAATCGCCTGATATTGTTACATTAAATGAATCTCCTTCTAAATCACTTACGTTAACTGCTACGTACGGGCAATCTATAGGGATATTTTTTGCTCCATTCTCAGGGAATGGATTCGAGATTACGGGTCTATTGTTTGCAAGCCCTAACATTTCCCGTATTGCTTCAATATCTTGATTTACAAATATTTTTTGCATACTGATTAATAGTTTATCAACAAGATTTAATACAGCCGGATGTCCATCTAAATAGGCTTTTAGTTGAGGAATAAATGCTTCACCAACATCTAACTGAAATACGAAAGTTAATAAGAATAGTGTTATGAGTTTTACCCCTTCGAAATTATTGTATTTCCACATCATCAATAAAACGCTTGAGACTAACACTCCTACTAATGGATTTAGTACAAGAAGCCATTGATTTTTTGCACTTTTAAACAAATTTTTTATTTGATTTCTTTGGATTTTTTTCATACTTTGTTCTACCTGAAATTCGATTTGGGCATCAGCTTTATTTCCGACAGAGTCTTCTACAGTAAGTTTTACAACATGTCGTCCCATAGGCCATGTGTATATTTCTGGTAACTTAATTGTATTATTTCCTGAGAAATTGTGGGTAGGTTGTTCAGGTTTTCCAAATTGAGATAATTGGGTTTCAACTTGGTGAACCCATTCATAAGATACTATTTCATCATTTTCTGGATCATCAACTTGTGCAGTACAAACAACTGAACCCTCGCCAAAAATATACGGGTTCATATTCTCTAAAATATTTACAATTTTTTGTACATCTCCAGGCCAAAGAGGTAGCATTGATAAAATTGGGATAAACTTTCTTGAATGAATATTTTTATTAAGAGAAATTATAACAACTGGAGGTTTATTTTGATTAATTGAGATATTTATAAAGTCTTCTGCTTTGTTTCCTTCTTCATCAAATGCTATAACCCTACAGACATATTCTCCACTATTTTCATATAAATATGAGGGCTTATTCTCTGTTGTTGTATTTCCATCACCAAATTCCCAAGAATAATTAACTTTTCCTTTATTATTCAAGATAATTGGTTCAAAATTTATGTTTAATGGATTTGTTCCAGATGCAACATCAGTTACAATTGTGATAGTGAAATCTTTTTCTTCTTGTTCATCAATTATTCCTTTTATTTCATTTTGTCTAACAAAAGTAAATGCTGTTAGTATTATCATTATTGCGACAGCTATTCCAATTATTTTAAGTAATATTTCTTTCATTTTTTTACCCTCTTAATTAAATTAATAAGCAATATATTTTATTTATTATTATTAATACTGCATATAAATACTTTGTGGAGCAAATGTACTCATATTTTTAAAATTTCATAAATTTTGAAAAAAATTCAAATATTTAATCAAAAAGTATTGACAAAAGTTTTAAATAAAGAACTCCCTTCCTATGCTCTTACCAATTCTGAGAACTGGTGTATAGATTATGGTAAAAAGTATGTATGATTATGTTGCAGAGCAATGGAAGAAACCTGATACTTCATATAAATCACCACAGCAACAGCGTTATATTCAGTGGAGAAAAGATGATAATTATATAAGGGTTGATAAACCTTTAAGAATTGACAGGGCAAGAGCATTAGGATATAAGGCAAAACCTGGTTATATAGTAGTTAGGGCATGGGTGAGAAGAGGTGGTTTAAGAAAACCCACAATAAAAGGTGGAAGAAAACCTTCTGCAAAAGGTATTACCAAAATTACTGCTGGAAAAAGCACGCAAAGAATTGCAGAAGAAAGAACTGCAAACCATTATCCAAATATGGAAGTTTTAAATTCATATTGGATAGGTGAGGATGGAAAACATTACTATTATGAAGTAATACTTGTTGACCCTGTTCATCCATCAATTATGAGAGACCCTAAAATCAATTGGATTACAAATATTTCAAATAAAAGAAGAGTTTTACGCGGGAAGACTAGTGCTGGTCAAAAAGGAAGAGGTCTTAGGCATAAAGGTATAGGTGCAGAAAAGGTTAGACCTAGCATAAGGGCTAAACAAACCAAAGGAAAATAATTGTTTATTGCACCACTGATAACTTTCTAAGATTATTTTTTATCATTGCTTCAGGATAGGCATAATCTTGCATCTTATTTGAATTATAGGCTTCGTAAGCTGAAAGATCAAAGTGTCCATGTCCAGAATTTGCAAATACAATTATCTTTTTTTCATTTCTTGATTTGCATATTCTAGCAAAATCTATTGCTGCTTTTACTGCATGTGCTGCTTCAGGTGCTACAACAAATCCCTCTGTTTTTGCAAAAAGGGTTGCTGCATCAAAAACTTCCTTTTGATAGTATGCAACTGCTTCCATGTATCGTTCTTTTGTCAGTTTACAAAGTAATGGTGCATCTCCATGGTATCTTAAACCACCTGCATGTATGGCGGGCGGGACAAAACTATGGCCAAGAGTAAACATTTTTAATAGAGGTGTCAACCCTGCACTATCACCAAAATCATAGCGATATTCCCCTTTTGTAAGGGTTGGGCATGCAAGTGGTTCAACAGATACGATTTTTAGATCAGGTTTTTTTCCGATAATCTTGTCTCTTACAAATGGAAAACATGCTCCTGAAAAATTACTTCCTCCTCCAACGCATCCACAGATAATATCTGGATATTCATCAATTTGTTCAAATTGTTTTTTGAGTTCTAAACCAATTATTGTTTGATGTAAAACAACATGATTTAAAACTGAACCAAGAGCATAATTTGTATTATCATGGGTTGCAGCATCTTCGACTGCTTCGCTTATTGATATGCCTAGGCTGCCTGATGTATTTGGGTCATTTTTTAATACTTCTCTTCCACTATTTGTTAGATTTGTTGGACTTGGAAATACTTCAGCACCCCAGTTTTCCATGAGAACCCTTCTATATGGTTTTTGATCATAACTGCATTTCACCATATATACTCTGCATTTTAAATTAAATATATGACACGCAAAAGCAAGTGCTGAGCCCCATTGACCTGCACCTGTTTCAGTAACTATTCTTTCTATTCCTGATTTCATATTGAAATATGCTTGAGCAACAGATGAATTGGGCTTATGACTTCCTGGTGGGCTTACCCCTTCCCATTTGAAATAAATCTTTGCAGGTGTCTTTAAAACCTTTTCAAGTCTTAGCGCTCTATAAAGAGGTGTTGGTCTCCATATTCTATAAACTTCTCTGATTTCTTCAGGAATTGGAATGTATCTGTCTGAACTTACTTCTTGTTTAATGAGTTCCATTGGAAATATTGCTTTAAGGTCTTCTGGACCAATTGGTTTCTGTGTCTGAGGATTTAATGGTGGATCTAATGGCGTTTTTAAATCAGCTTGGATATTGTACCATTTTTTAGGAAGGTCATTTTCATCAAGTTGAATTTTTGTTTTAGTCATATTCATCATATATAATTATGAATCTATTGCTATTTAAATATTACGCATAAATGTACATTATTACACATTTTAATACATTAAAATATATTTTTTGAGTGTAATGTACAATGTTTATATACTAATGGTGCATTTATTGGAAATATATGTGGAGAAAAATATCGGTTTATTTTAACCAATATCCCAAAAGAAAGAAACTTGCACAAAAATTACTTGAGTATGGTTTAAAAATCCAAAATAAAAAGATTTATTGCAATGATATAGAGCTATCTGATTCAAAAATTGCTAGAGCTTTTAATATTGATAGGAGAATTATTGCAAGTACAATAGAGATGATTTCAGAAAAAAAAGAACTAAAAAGTCTATTTTCTAAATTAGAGCCAACTTGTCATTTAAAAAAAGTTGCACCTGAGATGAACTGGGGCGTTATTGAGATAATTCCGGATGATGCTAGTAAACCTGGGATTCTTGCTCAAGTAGCAAAAGTAGTTTCAGATGCAAAGATAAGCATAAGACAAGCAATTGTTGATGATTTTGAGATAACTGATGAGCCAAGGCTCTTTATTGTTACTGAAAAACAATTGCCCGGCAGTTTAATTCCAAAAATAAGAAATATCGATGGAGTAAAGGCTGTAGTAATATTTTAAAGAAAAGGGAAAGAGATTTTATTCGTTGATTAGATAAGATCTAGTATCCTTGCAAGAATTGGTCTTGTCTCAAGTAATCTTGCTAGCAGATTTATCAGTTGTATATTTCTTGTCCTTGTTTTCATTACATTTATCTTTAGCCATCCTTGCGAGCTTTCCTTTCCAAGGGCATCTTTTGCCCATGCCTTTATGAAATATTCTCCTTTGGTTGCCCATGCATGGTCTAGTACCATTGATTCTCCTGAGCTGTATGGTCCTTGCCAATCAGTTCCTTCTCCATCGTCCCAGTCTACTTTATAATATACATCATGGCCTTCGGGATCTGTTGAGGTAAATGCAAATTTGTATTCACGGCCAGCAACTATTATCTTTGAGCCAGCAATTTCTGGTCTTTCTGGTGGTTCATCTTCAACAATTGATAGTATTTTTGGTTCTGACCAATTGCTTTTAGAGCCCCATGTATCTTTTGCGTGGACCAATATCTCATAATCTCCAAGCGCTGACCAGACATGATCTGCTTGTATGGTTTGACCTGGTGGGTAAGGACCAAGCCAATCTGAAATTTTTCCATCTCCCCAGTTGAATTGATAATAGACATCTTCTCCATCAGGCTCTGTTGTTACCGCTTCAAATGCGCAGTCTACATTTATTATCCATTCATCAGGGCCGTCTGGTGCATTGGGAGTTTCTGGAGGGTCACTTGTTATTACTTCGCCCATTGTAAGGCCAGGATTTCCCCAAAGGGCTCCCCATTGGAAAGTTTCATATTTTGTATAGTACCACAAGTCGTTTTGATACATTTCTACAAGTCCATATTGCTGTGCCTCACCTTGAGTGTAGTCGCCAGATGTACAGCATGTTGTAAAGAAATAATCGAGCGATTGAGAAGAACCGTCATATGGATCGTCCCATGCATGCATTCCATAAGCAACCTTTGTTGCGCCAAGAAAACCTACTCCTCCTTGTTTGAGCATCATTTTTCCAATGTTATCTTCATCTGTATCAGAGTTACTGCATGCGTCTGCAAAAATAATTGCTGGATAGGCATCATTTAATTCATTGCACATGTCAGTGTCAACAAATGCTTGAGAAGGATAATATTCATAACAAGCAGTTGGCGAGCCATGTCCTGCCCAATCAACAAAGGCAAATGTACCTTGTGACCAAACAGATTCAACATTATCATAAGTTAGATCATAATCACATGGATAGCTTGATTGCGCATCTTCATATAGCTTTGTCATAGTCCAATCAGACATCCAAGGATGAATTGAATCATCTGTTTTGTATTCCATTAACTCTGCATTGTCTGTATCAGGCCAGAAAAATGCGCCTAGAAGTAGTATGTTTTTCTTAAATGAATCATCATCGTTTTCCTCATATGCAATAGATTTTTCACAAATATCCTCAACAATTGAAGGATTGCTCCATGGAATACGTCCAACATTAACTTCTGCATACATATCAATAGGATCGGAACTCTCTCCATATTGATGGTCTCCGTCGGCATCCCATGATTGGCTGTCTGGAAGTGAAAGCTCAGCAAAGTAAAAATCTGTTTCAGGTCTTCCATAACCAGTGTTTTGGGCAGTAAGGCGCATAGGCACATCATCCCAATCACCGATTATACATACATCTAAAATTCCCCAACTATCATCTGGATATTTATCTCTTAAAAAATTCCTCATTTTTTCAGCAAGGTCATAACCGTTATAATTACTAGAAATCCAATCAGTTGTTGCAACATATACATTTCTGCCTTTTGCCTCTTCCCAATTGACAAGGTCTGTAATGGATGATTCTAAGGAGTCAAGAGTAATTATTACATAATCATAACTATCTCTACTACCTTTTCCAGTCTCATACCAGTTTTTGGTCTGGTCATAATTAAGGACAAACTGCTCTGTAAATTCTTCTGTCCTCTGATTGTTATTAGATATTACTTTCTGAGGGAAATTGCCATTTTTATAGGAGTATGTGACCTTGACTAATATATCTGGATAAAATATCAACTCTTTTGATACTGGCTTATATGTAAATGGATTTACTCTCACATCAACAAGATTAAAGTGTCTATAACCAGATGTTCTTTCAAATTCAACATTTTGGGACGGATATGGATCATTGCTTCCATATACTGAATTATAGTTTTCATTGTATTTTGCCACCTCTTGTTGATAAACTTCAGGTTTTTCTTGACCTATAACTCTTGGCAGATCAACTGGATTAATATTGAAACCTCCATCAAGGGTGATTCCCTCTCCTCTTTCAAATTTGACATCTATTGGTTCTGCTCCAGGGGGAATCGCTATTGAGAAAATCTTTGAAGGCAAGTTTGGTTTTCCAGGGGTAAACAAAATACCAAAATCTTCAAGGTATATTTCATCTCCGTTCTCAGTATTTTTTATTTCATAAGATCCTATTGGTATTTCTATTGAAATCTCTCCAAAATTATTTTTTTCTTTTTTTATTTCAACAACGTTTGCACTAGATATGACACTGACTAACATTATCATACTAATTATAACTCCTATCAAAATTTTTTTCATAAGCTACCTCCACAATTAACGAGTGTTAAATTGTATTTGTTATTTGTATATAATACTTATGGGAGAATTAATTGAAAGAAAGATGATTTTATTTTTTTCATCTCAGATTAAGAAGAATTGAAATTATTGGTCTTGACTCAATAAATCTTGTTAATAGATTTAACAGGTTTAGATTTCTTGTTTTGCTTTTCATTACATTTATCTTTAGCCATCCTTGTGAACTTTTCATTTCATATATGTCCTTTGCCCATGCCTTTATGAAATATTCTCCTTTGGTTGTCCATGCATGGTCTAGTACCATTGATTCTCCTGAGCGATATGGTCCTTGCCAATCAGTTCCTTCTCCATCGTCCCAATCTACTTTATAATATACATCATGGCCTTCGGGATCTGTTGATGTAAATGCAAATTTGTATTCACGGCCAGCAACTATTATCTTTGAGCCAGCAATGTCTGGGATTCCAGGTGGTTCGTCTTCAATAATTGTAATAGTTAATGCATCTGACCAGCTACTTTGAGCATTATAGATATCCTTTGCCATAACCATTATTTCATAATCCCCAAGCTCATTCCATGAGTGTTCTGCTTCAGCTGATTGACCAGATGTATAAGGCCCTAACCAGTCACTAGTCTGACCATCACCCCAGTCAAATAGATAATAAATTTGATCTCCGTCTGGGTCTGTTGTCGAACTTGTAAATGTTGCTAAAACATCTTTTATCCAAGAAGTTGGTCCATTTGGTTTTGAAGGAGTTTCAGGTGGGTCACTTGGGTTATCACTCCAAATTCTAACCGATGGATCTCCTATTATGTTATATGCTTCGAAATAATATTGGGTATAACCTCCTCCACTGTAGTTTTCATAAAGATATATTAAGGCCATATCTGTCATTCCACCAACCCAATCAAGCCCATCTTCCCACCAGGATTGAAACATTGCTCTTTCTATTATATCATCTTCATCCCAAAGAGTACCTGCAGATGCGCCCCAAAATGCAATAGCACCTTTATCTTCTGCTCGAAGCCATGTTTCACCATAGCATTCCGAATCGGCAAATGTGTTAGTTGAACAGGCATGGCTGCATACAAGTGGATACATTCCATCATTTACAAGATTGCTGATATCTGTCTGGTCAAAGGGTACACATGCCCAACCTCCTGAATATCCATGGCCAGAATAAATGCAAAGGCTTCTACCATCATTTAAGGCATTGGTGATATCACTTGTACTGCCACCACTTGCCTCATATATCTTATCACAGGTGTATCCATTTGGGTTTAGATAATTGTCAATAACATAGTTATGGGTCTGTTCTGCTAGTTGACCATGATCAGATGATGCAATAAATGCAGCTTTTTTTATCCAATCAAACGACGAGAATCCTCCAACTTCATAATAAACTGTTTTTTCCACCATCGATTCAATATCGGTTTCAGTGGAGCCTGAAAATCTACCTATGTATATATCCGGAAAATAATCCGATCCATCAACAGTTACATAATAAAGATCAGCTTCACTGTATGAGTCAATTCCAGTATAAGTAGGAATTTGAGGTGTATCACCAACAAGTAAAACATATGCCGGAGGAATAGACCAAGTATCATAGGCATCTTCTATATAGGAATAAATATTATCTTTGGTTGGTCCTCCGGGGATATCTGAAGTTTTGGTAGTAGTTACATCATAGCCCATTGATATCTTTTGACTCACAAGAGGCTGAATTTCTTCAAAGAAATTATCATAAACAATTATAAGATAGCCCTCTTGGTTTCTTGGAATCAATCCTTCTTCATACATTCCATAATTTTCAAAGGCAGCTTCAAAGAATCCCTCATAACGAGGTGTTGAATATCTAATTATTTTTTCCTCTGTTTTTCCCATATCGCTGTTTTGTAAATCAATTCTTATATTGCATGAATTCATTAGTTTAAGTTGACCTGTAGAAGGGTTATATTGTATTGGTGAGAGCTCAATTAATACAAAACTCCTTCCTCTAATTTCTCCAGAATCTACTATTTTTACAATTTGTTCGGGTAGAAAACTATCGGTTTGATAATAGTTTTCATCGATTATAAAATCATTTTGCGGATTAGGTATTTTTTCGACTGAAAATTGGCAAGGAACGACCAAAGATGGTAAGTTCAAATCATTTAAAGATGTTTGATCCCAAGTAACTTTATCAAGTGTGATTTCAGCCTCAGCACTTTGTGGTATTTCAACAAGCCTTCTAATAATTGGAAGTTTTGCTTTTCCAATCTCATGGTTATAACCTTCCTCATCTAAAGCAATTGTTGCAAATTCCCCTTCTTGTATTGATTCAATACCAAATTTAAATTCTTTTGGATTAAAATCTAGATTAATATTTTGATCAAATGAATTAAAGTATTTTTTATATCTTGGATTGTTTAAAGGCATTGATCCTGCAAAAACAGTTCCTAACATCAGCGTACTAATTAAAATTCCAATCAAAATTTTTCTCAAATTAATACCTCCACCGATTAACAATTGTTATGAAATTAAAATATATAATGGTTTTTTAACCTATAAATGTTGTTAATAACCTACTTATCTTACAACCATAACAGGTTTGTATGCATATTGGACAACCTTGTTTGCAATACTACCTATTGTATATCCACCAAGTTCACTGGTACCTTTGCTGCCGAGAACTATCAATTCAACATTGAACCTGTTTGCAAGATCAATTATTTTTGCAGCAGGATCTCCTTCTTCAACAATACCTGCTATAGCAAAATCATGTTCCCCGAGATCGGCAATTACATTATCAATCATATTTTCGGCCTTTTTCTTTATTCTCTGATACATCTCTTTATCAACAAAGGCCTTATCTGAAGGAGTTGGGATTACTGCTAAAAGAATTAGCTCACCAAATTCATCAATAAGCAATATTGCTCTGTTTAAGGCTTGTTCAGAGCCTTCTGATCCATCAAATCCAACCAATATTTTTTTCATTTTTTACTTTTTTCTCCAGATTGGGCCATCTGCTGTATCTTGAATCTCAAATCCAATCTCATCTAAATCCTTTCTAATATTATCCGCAGTTGCCCAATCTTTTTGTTTTCTTGCATTTTCTCTTATTTTTAAAAGATTTTCTATTGACTTTTCTAAACTATAATCAACTTTCTCTTTATCATATTTAAATAAAACTTTTTTCAATTTTTCGATTATTTCCTTTGAGTCTTTAGTATCTTTTTTTGCAAGATTTGGTTGAAACAATGTTAGTGTATTACCCAATTTGGTTAAAATATTTAGAGAATATGAGCACAACTCTTTATTTGGCTCAGAAACTTTTTTAAAATAACTATTGCTCTTATTGATAAAATCAAAGATTATTGATACTGCTTGAGGTGTATTAAAATCATCATCCATTGCTTTTTCAAACTCAAGCTTAAAGTTTTCAATATCATCATAATATTTTTTACCTTCGGAATTTAATGATTTTTTATCGAATTTTTTTATTTTATCATTTTCTGAATAATTTTCAAGTTTTTCTTTAAGTCTGTAAATTCTAATAAGTCCTTTTTCTGCATTTTTCAATGCTTTTTCACTAAAATCAGGAGGACTTCTATAATGGGCTTGAGCATAAAAAAACCTAACAACCTCTGGATCCCATTTTTCAATTAAATCTTTTACATTGATGATATTTCCTATTGATTTAGACATCTTCTCGCCATCAACAGTTAGAAGCCCGATATGAATCCAATAATTTGCAAAGGTTTTTCCAGTTGCAGATTCTGCTTGAGCTATTTCGTTTTCATGATGTGGAAAACGAAGATCCATTCCTCCACCATGAATATCAAAAGGAAGACCCAGAAATTTACTGCTCATTGTTGAACATTCAATATGCCAACCAGGGCGACCCTTCCCCCATGGACTATCCCAATGGGGTTCATCAGGTTTTGCAGATTTCCAAAGAGCAAAATCAAAAGGATTACGTTTATTGTCAGTAGAGCAAATCCTTACTCCATCCATTAAATTTTCAAGTTTTTGACCTGAGAGCTTACCGTAATCTTTGAATTTTTCAACAGAAAAATATACATCTCCTCCAGATTCATAACCATATCCTTTTTTTATTATTTCTTTTATCATTTCTATCATATCAGGGATGGTTTCTGAAGCTTTTGGATATGAATCTGCCCTTCTAATCCCAAGTTTGTCAAGATCTCCTAGACATTTTTCAGTGAAATTCTTTGAATATTCAAGTGCATCTATTCCTTTTTTGTTTGCTGCATCAATAATCTTGTCATCAACATCTGTTATATTTTGTATATATGTAACGTTGAATCCTTTATATTCAAGATATCTTCTAATAACATCAAAAGCAAAATAAGTACGAGCATGGCCAATATGGGCATTGCTATATACAGTCATACCACATACATACATCTTAACTTTTTCTTTTTCAACAGGTATAAATCCCTCTTTTTTTCTTGAGATTGAGTTATATATTTTTAGTGTCATTTTTTCCTCTAATATTTATTGCAAATAAAGATAAAGATAAATATTTTACTAATTATATTTCCAAATCATTTATAAACAATTTATGTATACCCTGAAAACAGGAGGCTCAAATTATGAAAAC
>Ga0272442_10007743_pt1 | contig 13793 bp, 7 predicted proteins | sample SSMForm2O_FD_200262 | JGI IMG/M metagenome (GOLD analysis project Ga0272442, IMG submission 200262) | Marine sediment archaeal communities from Little Sippewissett salt marsh, Falmouth, MA, United States - SSM-Form-2O | ecosystem: Environmental > Aquatic > Marine > Wetlands > Sediment ...
ATGTCGATCCAGTCGAGGCGCGACACGTCGGCGGGTTTGTGGCAGTCGGCGCAGCGTCGGGCGTGGACGGCGGCGATCTCACCGGCCAGCTCGCGGTCCGCGGGCAGGTCGTACGGCGCCTGGGCCGGCCGCTTGTTCAGAAAGGCGTCGTGGTACGGCGCGTTCAGGTCGATCCACGTCACGAGCCGAAGCCAGTCCTCGCGGCCGAGCTTCGCCCGGTCGGCATGGGCCTTGCCCTCCAGCACGGCCACGAGCTTGCTCTTGCGCGAGCCGAACGCCAGCGGCGCGGTGACGCGGGCGTCGTCGTTCTTGTTCGACAGGGCGAGCAGCCCGCGCCGGCCGCCGACGAGCGTGTCGTACGCGCGGTTGTGCATCGGCGTGAGCCCGCCGGACAGGTCGATCCCGCCGGCGGGCTTGAGCCCGGCGTGGCAGCGGGTGCAGTGGCGATCGAACACGCACTGGACGTCTCGCAGGAAGCTCATCGCCCCGGTGCCCCAGGGGGGAGGCACCGGGTCGCGGGGCTCTCGGAAGAGATCGACCGCTCCGCCGCCGGCCGGCGGGGTCAGGGCGCGCGTCTCGTGGCAGCCGACGCACGAGCGCTTCTCGCCCGGCTGGAAGCTGAGGAACGACCGCATCCGCCGCAGCTCCCTGTGGTCCTTGTCGAGCAGTTGGAAGTAGACCGGCGTGTCGACGGGCACGCGGAAGCACGCGCTGCCGTCGGGCTCGACGGGCACCGTGCCGATCACCCGCGCGGGGGTCCAGTTGACGCCGCGGCCCTTGGCGTCGATCTCGTACCGCCGGCCGCCGTGGGTGTTGTCGTACGGCCAGGGCAGTCGGCTGGCGATGCGGAGGTAGCGGACGGCCCCCGGGGCAATGCCCTCCGTGCCGTGGGCGACGTCGCGGACGGTGCAGACGGCGTAGGGCACGTTGGCGTCCGTCGTGTCGGGCAGGATCGGCGGGCGCTGCCTCGCGGCCAGCGGGATCGGCACGAAGCACGAGATCCCCTCGTCGCGGTAGATCAGCTCCTTCGTGCCGAACACGTCGATCAGGTAGAGCCCGTAGCCCTTCGGATCGGTCTGGCTGCCGTAGCCGTAGGAGACGAGGAAGTACTTCTCGGACAGGGGCCAGGGGGTCATGTAGAAGCCGCCGCGGTCGGCGACGCCGCCCTGCGCGACGGCCCGCCCGCTCATGCCACCCTCCGGGGGCCTGACGCCCGGCGTGACGATGCCGATGCCGCGCGAGTCGTTCATGCCGCCGGCCGGATCGATCACCACGACGGGCCCGGCGGGCAAGGTGTGGTGGCCCGTCGCGATGGCCACCATCCGCCCCCTGCCGCCCGGGATCGACCGCATGTCCTCCAGGGCCCACGGCTCGTTGAGGTGCTGCTTGAACAGGGCGTCGGCGCCGGTACCGTCCGGGCGAATGGTCCAGATCGACTGGATGTGCGCCCAGCCACGCTCCTGGTACTCCCACCGCGTGTAGCCGATCGTCCCGTCATCGAGCGTGTGGGGCAGGTAGTCGCCGTCCTTCGAGACGCTCAGCCGCCGGATGCCGCTGCCGTCGCCCTTCATCGCGTAGAGGTTGCAGGACGTCTCGTCCTTGTCCCACTCGTTGCACTGCAGCGAGTAGCCGCACCGCTCGGAGACGAACGCGATCTCGCCGTTGGGCAGGTAGGTCGGGTCCAGGTCGCTCCACTGGCCGCGCGTGAGCTGGCGCAGGGCCGAGCCGTCCGTGCCGATCTCGAAGAGATGGATCGGCTCGACCGTGCGGCGCAGGCGGTAGCTCGTGGCGCGATTCAGCCAGCCGGCGGGCGGGGTGTCGGACTTGGCCTTGGCGTAGCCGAACACCACCCGCGTGCCGTCCCACCACAGGTCCATTCCATGGACATGGCCCGGCCCGAGCGCCCCGCGGATCAGGGCGCGGACCTTGCCCCCCGGGCGCACCGGCGACAGGATGCACAGGTCTCCGCCCGGGCGGGAGACCCAGGGCATGTGGTTCAGGCAGACGTCGGGGTAGGTCTGCTGGGTGAACCGCTTGACGAACAGGAGCTTGTTGAAGTTCAGCAGGGGGTTGGCGAAGGCCAGTTCTCTCACGGCCCGGCGAGCGCGGAGGTAGACGGCCCGTCGCGCCTCGTTTGGCGCATCGGCGGGCAGGGCGGCGAGCTTGGCCGCCGCGTCGGCCAACTCGCGCTCGTGCGGGCGGGTGTCCACGCCGGCGGCGCGGAGGTCGGCCGCCAGGAGTCGCCCGCGCTCCAGGATGCGCTTCGTCGGGTACGCCCTCGCCGGCGGCGCCTTCGTCAGCGGGACCTTCGCCGTGGACCACTGGCTGATGCTGCTCTGGTCGGCAGGGCGCTTCAGGGCCAGGTTCCGCTTCGGCTCGCCGGGGGCGTAGACTTCCACCTCGTCCAGGTGGAACCAGATCGGCGCGGCGCTGGACACCTGGAGGCGGACGAACCGCCCGCGGACGGCTTCCGCCGGGAAGCGGACCTCCAGCGGCGGCGCGCCCCGGACGCCGCCGAAGTGCTTGCCCTGGTTCTCGTGGCGGATCGTCCAGGTTTGGCCGTCGTCGCTCGTCAGCACCCGCAGCCGGTCGGCGTTGTGCAGGCCGGGCTTGTAGTCCAAGCGGTTGTAGACGACGACCCGGGCGATCTCGATCGGCCGGCCGAGGTCCACCTGCCACCACGGGTTGGGCTCGCGGTGGGTGTGGAAGGCGTAGCGTCCGTTCTTGACGCCGTCGACGGCGCCGGCGGCGTCGGCCCAGGTCGGCACGGGCGCCCGCGCGCCCGGCGCGGCGGGCCGGCTCAGGGCCTCGGCCTGGCGGAGCCAGTCGGCCTCGACCAGGTCCCGGCTCGTCGGTTCTGCTCGCGCCGAAAGCACCACAGCCACCACCGCCAGGACGCATGCGGCCAGGTCACAGGAGACGATGCGTCGGTCTGTCTGGTGCGGACTGCTCATCTCTCGCAGTGGGCACGCTCTTATCGCCCCAGCTTCCGTCGCCAGAATGCGAGTTGTTTGCGGAGTTGCTTCGTGCCGGCGGCGCCGTTGGGGGCGTAGCGCTTGACGACGTTGGCAGCGCCGAGGTGGCGGTAGACGTCGGGGCCGATGGTTCCGCAGGCCTCGCGGAGCGTCTCGATCGGCAGGTCGGCCAGCGGGGTGGAGTCCTTGCCGGCCCGGGCGACGAGCCGGCCGACGATCTGGTGGGCCTGGCGGAAGGCCACCCCCTGGCCGACGAGGTACTCGGCCAGCGCCGTGGCGTCGAGGTAGCCGACGTCGAGCGTTTCGGCGATGGCCTCGGCGTTGAAGCGGGTGGTCTTGGCGATCCCCGCGGCGACGGTCAGGGCCTGGTGGATGCTCCCGACGGCGGCGAACGCGAAACGCTTGTCGTCCTGGAGGTCGCGGTTGTACGCCAGCGGCAGGCCCTTGAGCAGCGTGAGCATGCCGACGAGCTGGGCGATCGCGCCGGCGGCCTTGCCGCGAATCAGTTCGAGCGTGTCGGGGTTTTTCTTCTGCGGCATCATCGAGCTTGACGTGCAATAGGCGTCGTGAAGCTCGATCAGGCTGAACTCCGTCGAGGCGTAGACGATCCAGTCTTCCGCCCATCGCGACAGGTGCACGCCGAGCAGGGCGCATGCGAAGCACAACTCGGCGAGGAAGTCGCGGTCGCTGGTGGCGTCGATGCTGTTGCGGGCGACGGTGCCAAAGCCGAGCAGCTTGGCCGTCCGGGCGCGGTCCAGCGGCAGGCTCGTTCCCGCGACGGCCCCGCAGCCGAGCGGGCAGACGTCGATCCGCTTGCGCGCGTCGCCGAGGCGGTCGGCGTCGCGCTGGAGCATCTCGGCGTACGCGCACAGGGTATGCCCGGCGAGCACCGGCTGGGCCCGCTGAAGGTGCGTGTAGGCGGGCATGACGACCTGCCCCTGGCGTTCGGCCAAGCCGATCAACGCCCGCTGAAAGGCCGCGATCGCCCCGGCGAGGTCGTCGGCCGCGTCCCGTGCCCAGAGACGCAGGTCCAGGGCCACCTGGTCGTTGCGGCTTCGGCCCGTGTGGAGCTTGGCGCCCGGCTCGCCGATCCGGTCGATCAGGGCCTTCTCGATGACCATGTGGATGTCCTCGAGCTCGACGGGCATGTCGAGACGCCCGTGCTCGATATCGTCGGCGATGGCGAGCAGCCCCTTGCGAATCCGGGCGAGTTCGCGGGCCGTCAGCAGGTTCACCTCGCGGAGCATTCGGGCGTGGGCGATCGAGCCGGCGACGTCGTACCGCCACAGGGCGCGGTCGATGTCGAGGCTGGCGACGAACGCGGCGGTGGCCTCGTCGGCGTCGGCCGTCAGCCGCCCGTGCCAACTCTTCGACGCTCTTGCCGAGGCGCGACTGCTGTGAGCCTTCTTGCCTGCCATCTGCGTTCTCCTTGTCGCCGCGATGGTAGGCCGCCGGGCGCGGGCTGTCAACGCGGACCCAGGCAGAGCACGCGCCCGTCGACGGTCGTGACGTACACGCGTCCGCCCGCGGTGGCCAGCCCGTCCCAGACGGGTGCGGCGGGCAGGGGGCGTTCGGCCTGGGTGGTTCCGTCAGCCGTCGAGACGCGCCGCAGGACGGCGGGCGCGCGTCCCTCGAACGCCCCGGCCGGGTCGCTCGCGTCCCCCACGCCGCTCCAGCCGGAAAGCAGAAGGCTCTCGCCCGCGCGGATCATCGCCCGGGGGCGGAGGTCCAGCGGAGCCGACCAGCGGAAGCGGACGGGCTTGGCGCGGTCGGTCTTGCGGAAGTCCGGCAGCGGGGGCGCCTGGGCTTCGACGGCCGATCGGTTGTCCTCGGCAAACAGGAGGTAGCCCATCCCGCCGCGGGCTTTGGCCCGGCGGACGCCCCAGACGGTCTTGGCGTCGAAGGTCAGCAGGAGCCCGTGCGGGACGCTCAGCCGCCAGGGCCACCTCGTCGGCGCGTAGACGATCCAGGAGTAGGCCACGGGGATGCGGCTGAAGTCGCCCGTGCCGAGAAACCAGTGCGACCGGTGGACCTCGCCGTCGGTGATCAGCCGGCTTGTGCTCATCAGGTGCGGGGCCTTGGGCTGGGGCTTCAGGGCCGCGTCGAACCGCAACTGCCGCAGGAATACGTCCCGCCCGTCGCCGACGAGCACGTCGTTCGTCGCGCCGTCCATCGAGAACGCGTCGCTGTGATCCGACGCGGTGAACGTCTTGTAGTCCGTGGCGTTCTGGGCGATCGCCTGCCGGGGAAACTCGCCCTGGCGGTCCTTGCCCTCGCCGGCCTTGGGGTGCTCCGAGCGAACGCGCCGCCGGGCCAGGCACCGCCCCGTCCGAACGTCCAGGGCGACCAGGCGGATGCCCCCGTCGAGGTAGCTGGACCGCCCGGCCGCGGCGTAGGCCGTGCCGTTCTGCACCAGCACGCTGCCGTGGACCGGCCAGAGCGACTCGACGCGCTCCATCGCCACCGCCAACTCCTCGCCCGGGGCCGCGAGGTGCCGCCACGCCTCCTGCCCGTCGGCCAGCCGCAGGCAGTAGACCCACCCGCTCGTGCAGCCGAACAGGACGCGTCCGTCGTGGATCGTCGGGGCCGAGTCGACGCGCCCCTCGCTCGTGAAGGCCCACCGTCGCGCGCCGTTTCCCGCGTCGAGGGCCACCACCTGCTGGGCGTCGATGGCCGAGACGATCACCGTCCCGCCCGCGACGACCGGTGGGGTGCCTCGCCCGGGCAGCTTCGCCTGCCAGAGGTCCTCGATCTTGCCGACCGCCGTCGCGGCCGAACCGCTCCGACGAACGTCGCCGCGAAGCGTCGGCCAGCCGGGCGTCGGCTTCCCACCGGCCGGGGCCTCCGCCGCCTTCGGATAGGCCGGACCCTTGCGCAGGCGTTGGATCCCGCCGCCGTCGTCGTTGCCGGAAGGCCCCGACGGGCGAACCGCCCAGAAGCCGAAGATTTTCGCTTCCATCAGGCACCCGCAGATGTGCGGCGGGGCGTACAGAAGCCCGTTGGCCGGCATGATGCCGTACTGGCAGACCCCGCGAATCCAGTTGCACCGGACGTGGTTCTCGCCGGCCAGGTCGAGGAACTCGACCCCGCGATGCCCGGTCAGGATGTAGCGGCTGGTGGCCTTCTCGCGGTAGCAGCGGTGGTGATGGCCGGCCGTCTGGAGGTCGGCGATCACGTCCTTGCGCGGGTGGACGATGCCCGTGCGAAGGTCCCGCGGCTGGGCGAACGTCGGGGCGAGGTAGACCTTCCCGCCGATGACGAACACGTCCGAGGCGCTGCGGAAGCCCGGCCGGGCGGCGCAGTTCCACAGCGGCTTGCCTTCGTCGGCGGCCAAGGCGCGGAGCTTCCCGTCGGCGGCCAGCAGCACGACGCCGTCGCGGACGACGAGGGTCGAGACGGCCCACCCGACCGATCGCGAGTTGCGGGGCTTTCGCTTGCGCCGGGGCTTCTTGCCCGCCTTGGCCGGGGCCTTTGGGGCGGCGGGCTTGGCCGGCTGGGCGGTCGGCGCGGTCCAACGCGGCTTGCCCGTCCGGCGGTCGAGGCAGACGACCGCCTGGCTCGTCTGGAAGAACACGCCCTCGGGCGAGGCCGCCAGCGTCACGGGCACGGGCTGGCCCGCCGCCTGGGCGGACCGCTGCCAGAGCGCCTTGCCCGTGGCGGCCTCGAAGGCCCGGATCGTCTTGGTGTTGGGGTAGACGGCCTGGCCCCTGCGGGTGGGGTCGACGGCGGCCTGCTCGGCCATCGGGGCCCCGACGAGCACCAGCAGCATTCCGTCGTCCAGGAGGACCTCCTCGGTGCCCGTTGTCTGGGCGTAGGTTCGCAGGACCTTGCCCGTGGCGGCGTCCAGGGCCGTCAGGGGCGATTCGATGCCCAGCGGCGCGTAGACGGCCTGCCCGTCGGCGACGAGCGTGCGAGGCAGTTGGACGGGCCCGGAGCGGAACCCCCGCGTGTGGTTAGCCCATGGCCCCATGGTCCGGGTCCACAGCAGCACGCCGCTGAAGGCGTCCCGGGCGTGGAGGACCCACCGCCCCGGCGCCCGGATCGAGGCTGTCGAGCCCTCGTCGGCGATGGCGAAAAGCCGCCCGCCGGCGGTGACGACGGCGCTGATGCTCGCGAGGTGGTGATGGTGTCGGCCCCACAGCGGTCCGCCGAGCCACTGCATGTGCTTCGGCGGGCCGATGCGGGCGTCGTCGGCCACCGCGTTATTCGTCGCGTCGTGAAGGAAGTGCGTCCACTCGTCAATGTCGCCCGGGCGCGGCTTGACGGTCCTCTTCCACACGCCGTCGGACCGGACATACGCCACGCCGCCCGGTGCCAGCACGCGGAGCACCTCCGCCATCGGCAGTTCGCCGAGGTCCTTGCAGGCGACGAGATTGACCAGCCCGTCGATGTGTGGCAGTCGTCGCCCGGCCCACGGCGCGACGGTGACCTTCCCGTAGAGCCCCTTTTCGCGGACGTGCCGCCGGGCGGCGGCCAGCTTCGCCGGGTCGCGGCCCAGCCCGTGCACCAGGAACCCCTCGTTCGCTCCCAGCGCCGCCGTCAGCGAGCCATCGCCGCAACCGACGTGCACCACGAGCCCGCCGCGAACGCCGGTCGCCTCGAGGATCCGCCTCGCCTCGGCGTCCGCATCGCCGCGAGCCGCGCCCGCCGCCAGCAGCAGGCAGACAACCAGTGAACCCGCGTACATTCCCTGCGTCCTGAAACCCGACCGATTCGCTCGTTTCACAGCGTCTCTCCTGGACGTCCATTGTCCTGCGGCCCATCACGGTGCGCAACGGCTGTCATTATCGTCTACGGCCACCACGGCTCCCAGCGGAAATCCCGTTGGCTTGACGGGCCGCCAACGCTCCATAGAATCGTTCAGATGCAGTCGCGATGGTCTCGGCGCGGGAGGCGGTCGGAAACGTTTCGGCGGGAGGAGAATCACACGATGACAGCGCGTACCACAGCACTGGCACTGGCCTTGGCGACCTGCTCGGCTTCCGCGAGGGAGTATCACGTATCCACCGCCGGCTCGGACGACAACCCGGGCTCGGAGGCCAAGCCGTTGAAGACGATCTCGGCGGCCAGTAGGGTCGCTCAGCCCGGGGACGTGGTCACCGTCCATGAGGGCGTCTATCGCGAGCGGGTCAACCCCCCGCGGGGCGGAACGGGGCCCGACCGCCGGATCGTCTACCAGGGCGCCGACGGCGAGAAGGTGGTCCTCAAGGGCTCGGAGGTCGTCAAGGGGTGGAAGAGGGGTAAGGGCGACACGTGGTCCGTCACGCTGGCCAAGGGCTTCTTCGGCGACGACAACCCCTACGGCGACGTCATCGGGGGGGAGTGGCACGCCAGGAGGGGCTTCCCGCGGCATACCGGGACGGTCTATCTCAACGGGCAGTGGATGGACGAGGCCCCTCGCGTCGAGCAAGTCCTGGCCCCGGCCGGTGCCCGCCCGCTCTGGAAGGCCAAGGTGAGCAAAGGCACGACCACCCTCTGGGCGCAGTTCAAAGGGGTCAACCCCAATGCCGAGACGGTCGAGATCAACGTTCGACAGAGCGTCTTCTACCCCGACCGGCCCGGACGAAACTACATCACGGTCCGCGGCTTGACGATGCGCCACGCCGCCACGCCGTGGTCCGGTGCGATGTCCGAGCAGATTGGCCTGGTCGGGACCCACTGGTCCAAGGGGTGGGTCATCGAGAACAACGTGATCAGCCACTCGATGAACACCGGCATCACGCTGGGGCGCTACGACCTGGGCGCTTTCGGCCTGGCCATGCCGCCCGCGTCGGCCCCGGGGTTCGTCCGGTCGGTCGAGCTGGCGCGGAAGCACGGGTGGTCCAAACAGACGATCGGCAGCCACGTCGTCCGCAACAACCACATCTCGCATTGCGAGAAGAACGGCATTCACGGCAGCCTGGGGGGGATCTTCAGCACGATCGAGGGCAACACGATCTGCGACATCGCCGTGCGAGGCTGGATCGGCGGGCCCGACGTGGCCGGGCTCAAGCTGCTGGGCTCGAACGACACGATCATCCGCGGCAACCACATCTACCGGTGCGGGGGCTTGGGCGGCGTCTGGCTGGACTGGATGGCCCAGGGAACGCGCTTCACCGGGAACCTGCTGCACGACAATAAGACGGACCTGTTCATGGAGGTCGATCACGGCCCGTTCCTGATCGACCACAACGTGTTCCTCTCGCCCCGCTCGCTGAGGGACTGGTCGCAGGGGGGCGCGTACGCACACAACCTGGTGGCCGGAAGCGTCTCGTTCCGGACGGAGCGCCGGAAGACACCGTACTTCGCCCCGCACAGCGTGAAGGGCATGAAGCTGTCGGACATCTCGGTGAAGGACCATCGCTTCGCCAACAACCTGTTCGTCGGAGGCGGTGGCCTGGCCGGTTGGCGGGGCGAGGCGGGGAATCTCCAGGCCGTCGGGAACGTCTACCTCGCAGCCGCCAGACCGAACCCCCACGAACGAGACGCCCTGGTGGTCGCGGGTTTCCAGCCCGGGGCGAAACTGACCGCCAGGCCGGACGGATGGTGGCTCGAAATGAACGTCGATCCAGCCTGGGTATCGCGACAGAAGCGAGCCGTCGTCACGACCGCATCGCTGGGCAAGGCGAAGGTCCCCGACGCGGCCTTCGAGCAGCCGGACGGAACACCGTATCGGCTGGACACGGACTACTTCGCCCGCCCGAGAGACCCGCGAAAGCTCTCGCCGGGGCCGTTTCGCTTCCCGGGGGGCAAGGCACTTCGCCTGAAAGTCTGGCCCAGGGAATAGCCCGGCCTTGCAGCCTTCAGCGGTTTCGCCGTCGCTTCGGGCGCGCGGGGGTCTCCAGCGTCGCGCGACGCCGAAGGATGTGGTGGTAATGTTGGGCGAAGCGGTGGGCCTCATCGCGGACGCTCTGGAGCAGGCGCAGGGCGGCGTCGTTGCGGGGCAGGCGGATCGGCTTGGCCCGGCCGTGCACGAAGATCTCCTCGTTTTTCTTCGCCAGCGACAGGAGCACCGGCGGGCGAAACTCGAGCCCCTCGAAGGCCCCCCAGGCGGCCGATAGCTGCCCGCGACCGCCGTCGATCAGAATGGCGTCCGGGAACAGCTCCTGGTCCATGCCCGCGTACTTGTACCGCCGCCAGACGACCTCGCGGATGCTGGCGAAGTCGTCGTTGCCGGCGTGCGTCTTGATCTTGTACCGCCGGTAGCCGCTCTTGAACGCCCGCCCGTCGATGAAGCAGACCATCGAGCCGCACTGCTCGCCGCCGCCGAGGTGGGCGATATCGATGCCCTCGATGGTTCTCGGGGGCGCGTCGAGGTCGAGCAGCTCAGCCAGCCGGGCGAGCCCGTCCGTCGGGTCGACGAAGAAGGCTTCCGGCTGGACGTGCTCGTGGACGAGCCCGCGCTTCTGGAGGCTCTCGAGGGCCTTCAGCTCGTCGCGCAGGACGGCCGCCCGCTCGAAGTCCAGCGCCTCGGCGGCCTGGGCCATCTGGGCCTCGAGGTCCCGACGGATCCGCGAGCCCTTCGAGCCCAGGAACTGCTTGAGGTGCCGGATCTGCTCGGCATAGTCCCCCTTCGAGACGCGCCCGGCGCAGGGGGCGGTGCACTGCTTGATGCTGTGCAGAATGCAGGGCCGATACGGCGACCGCTCGGACGGGGCCAGTTCCCGCAGGTCCAGGTTGCACGTGCGGAACTTGAAGACCCGCTGCATCAGCGGCAGGGCCGCCCGCAGGTCCGAGACCACCACGAACGGCCCGTAGAGCTTCGCGCCACGGGCCCTCGGCTGGCGGGTGATCGAGACGCGCGGGAAGTCCTCGTCCGTGGTGACCTGGAGGTAGGGGAACGTCTTGCCGTCGCGAAGGCGTTCGTTGAACCGCGGCTGGATGTCCTTGATGAGCCGGTTTTCCTGGAGGAGGGCGTCGACCTCGCTGTCGCATTCGAGGACGTCGAGGTCGGCGACGAGGTCGCGGACCATGCGGTCGATCTCCGGCCCGCGCGTCCGGGCGAGCTCCGCGCCGCTCTGGAAATAGGTCGCGACGCGCGACCGGAGGTTCTTGGCCTTGCCGACGTAGAGCACGCGGCCGGCCTTGTCCTTGAACAGGTAGACGCCGGGCGTCGTGGGCAGTTCGGCGACGCGAAGGCGGATCTCTTCCAGGATGACGGCTCGCTTGCTGGCCATGGGGTCCATTATACTCCGGCCGGCATGGCACGATCGCGCCTCAATTCGCCCGATGCGCCGCGTGGGCTTCTCGTGTGGCTCTTGGCCGCCGGGCTGCTGCCGCTGCCGTCCTGTGCGATACCGTGGACGTCGAAGTCTCCCCGTAAGGCCTCGCGCGTGGGGCTCGGCCGGGCGCTCGATGGGCGGGTGGCCGTCGTCTACTGCCGGGACTACGAGATCAACCTGGCGGGTTTCGAGCGGCTGCACAGCTTCGATGTCCACAAGTACGGGCGGATCTACCGCGAGCTGGTGGCGACGCGGGCGATTCGCCCGGGCGACGTGTTCGTCCCGCCGGAGGTGACGCGCAAGCAGGTGCTTCGCGTGCACACGCGCGAGTTTTTGGCCTCGCTGGGCGACTCGGCGGTGGTGGGGCGGTACCTGGAGCAGCCGAAGATTGGCAAGATGCCGTCGAAGCTATCGGACGCGGCCGTCGTCTCGGCGTTCCGTCGCGCGACGGGCGGGACGGTGCTGGCGGCCCGGCTGGCCATGCGGTGCGGGGTGGGCATCACGCTCGCAGGCGGCTACCACCACGCCAAGCCCGGCGCGGGCGAGGGCTTCTGCATCTACAACGACATCGCCATCGCCATTCGCGAGCTTCAGGCCGCCGGCGAGATCCGCCGAGCGCTCGTCGTGGACCTGGACGTTCACCAGGGCAACGGCACGGCCGAGTGCTTCGCCGGCGACGACAGCGTCTACACCTTCTCGATGCACGAGGGCGACATCTACCCCGTGCCGAAGGCCACCAGCGACCGGGACATCGAACTGCCTGCCGGCACCGGCGACGAGGCGTACTTGCGGGCCCTGGGCGAGGCCCTGCCGGCGGTCTTCGCGGCGGCCCGGGCGCAGCTCGTGGTCCTCCAGGCCGGCTGCGACACGCTCGCCGGCGACCCGCTGGCGCGCCTGGCCATGACGCCCGCGGGGATTGTGCGGCGCGACGCCATGGTGATCGATGAATGCGTCCGCCGCCACGTGCCGGTGGTCGTCACGCTCGGGGGCGGCTACAGCCGCGATGCCTGGGCCGTCCAGTACGCCAGCATCCGCCGGACGTTGGAGGTTCACGGCCGGGTGCCCCCCGCCCGGAAGTAGCCGCACCCGTCTGGGGGGCGCAATGCCCGGCGAGCGATTGGGCGTCCGGAGCCACTGAGAGGAGCCACCCCCCGGCGATCGCGACGTGGGGTCATTCGAGCAGCAGCGACCAGGCCCCGAACAACGTCCCGCTGACCTTGCCCCGGCGCCGGGCCTCGCGAATGGCCGCCCGCCGGCCGATCCGCTCGCCCGACCGCACCCGCGAGAGCACCGCCTGCATCTCGCCCAGGTCCAGCCAAACCCCGTGCTGCTGGCAGACGTCCATCTTCACCCCGAAGGCGTTCTCGACGTGCATCGTCTTTCCGCAGATCGGACAGGGCCTCTGACCCGAGGGAACCACCTGCTCGTTGTCGCTGTGGATGACCCGTCCGCTTAAGTCATCGAGAGCCTCCGCCAGGTCGTCGATGTTCTCGGACATGTCGCGATCTCTCCCTCTCGTGCGTTCCCGCGTCAGGCCGCACCGGGCCCGTCAGGCCAGGGCGAATCGGACCCCCACCGCGAGGTCGCCTTCCGCGATCATCGCCTGGCGGTCGACGCGGACGATCGTCGCGTGGACGGGGCCGGTACCCAAGCGGGCGAACTCCGGCCGGCTCAGGCCGCTGATGGCCAGGCGAATGGCTTGGCCCGGCCGGACCGGCGTGGCGACCGGAACGTACATCTTCAGGCCTCCCAGGGAGATATTTGCGCACCGGGCGGGGAATTCCCTCTGGCTCGGCCCGTGGAAAAACTCGACGCTCGTGGCCAGCGGGTAGCGGGGGTGCATTCGCTGTTCGGTTGGCTCCGTCTCGGCCATGCGAGACTCCTTTCCTCGACCTCCCCACTTCCTTATCGGACGTGTCGATCGCCACATTATAGCGAATTCCTTTTCGTCCGTCACCCCTTGGCCGTATTCTATCGGCCGATCGGCACTTGGCAGGAGGCGTGCATGTCTGGACAGCTTCAACGTATTGGGATCCTGACCGGTGGGGGCGATTGCCCCGGGCTCAACGCGGTGATTCGCGCGGTGGCCAAGGCGGCCCTGGGTGGCGGCATGGAGGTCGTTGGCATCGAGGACGGCTACCTCGGGCTCATCGAGGATCGGCTCCGCCCGCTGCGCTACCTCGACGTCAGCGGCATCCTCACTCGCGGCGGGACGATCCTTGGCTCGTGCAACAAGGCCAACCCGGCGGCCTACTACGTTCGCGACGGCGAAAAGTGGATCGTGCGGGATATCCGCGACCAAGTGGTGGAGACCTGCCGACAGCGCGGGCTCGACGCCATCGTCGTGATCGGCGGCGACGGCACGATGAGTGGGGCCGTCGACCTGATCGACCGGGGGCTGAACATCGTCGGCGTGCCGAAGACGATCGACAACGACCTGTGGGCGACGGAGGTGACGTTCGGCCACGACACGGCCGTGACGACGGCTGCGGAGGCGCTCGACAAGGTTCACACGACGGCCTCGAGCCACCACCGCGTGATGGTCGTCGAGCTGATGGGGCGGTACGCGGGCTGGTTGACCCTGCACGCGGGCGTCGCGTCCGGCGCGGACGTCATT
>Ga0272442_10007744_pt1 | contig 13792 bp, 15 predicted proteins | sample SSMForm2O_FD_200262 | JGI IMG/M metagenome (GOLD analysis project Ga0272442, IMG submission 200262) | Marine sediment archaeal communities from Little Sippewissett salt marsh, Falmouth, MA, United States - SSM-Form-2O | ecosystem: Environmental > Aquatic > Marine > Wetlands > Sediment ...
CGGAATTTCGAAAAAACCGGCACTTCCGGAGTAACCTTTTTGCCCCTGAATCGTTATCCATTATATCCGTATAACGAACAGGATGAGGTGATTCAATATGGTTAAAATGTTGTTTATAAGTTTATTAAGTGTTTGTGCCTTGTATGGCAATGAGAAGGCCGAAAAGAAAACACCTGTTTCCTTTTCATATTATCATATGACGGCTGAAAGACTGGATATCGATATCGTGAATTCTTACCCGCAGTCGGTCATTGAATTTATTTCAATGGAAAATCCCTACGATATTGTCGTCAGGACTTTTTCAGCACACGAGGATTGTAACAGAAGAGAAAGAGTTGAATCGGCAGTTTTGCGTCCAAGAGGATATGCCGCAGGCTATCCTGAGGAGGTCAGGAAATATCTTGAATCAACTTCATTAATCCAGTGTGATTCTCCGGCCATCCGGGCGATAGCCGATTCTCTGGCCGATTATCATAAAGGATTGTCTGAAAATCTGGTAAGGATTTTAAAGTGGGTGTCCTCGAGAATTGCCTTTGACAAGGAGCTGGCAAATAAAATATCCGCCGGAGAAGTCAACACGCAAAGCGCACTGACAACACTGGAACGCGGAAAAGGGACCTGCAGCGAATATACGAATCTTTTTGCTGCGATTATGCGGAATCTGGGTGTGCCGACCCGGTTTATCGTTGGTGTGATTTCGGAAAATGGACATAGAATATACCATGCATGGGCTGAATGCTATATTGAAGGGGCTGGCTGGCATGGCGTTGATCCCCAGACAGCGCAGTTATGGATTCCGGCGATGGGAATCAAGCTGTTTGCAGGAAAGGATTTTATGGATTGCCGTATTGACAGGCTTCCGGATATCAAGGCGGCAGTGGAGAATCTGAAATATTCAGAAGAAAACCCGCAATAGAATATCATGCCGGCAATTGCAGAGATATATAGTTATTAAGCCCGTTCATTTTCCGCGCTGGTTATACAGTTGTCCCGAACCGGATGTCGTTGTTGAATATCTTTTCTCAGACAGATCGGATGATCGCTTATTAAAGAAAGGATGCGGTTATGATCCCTATGGTTTCAAGCTGATTCCGTTCAGCCCCGTCAGGTGGTAATTTGTCAGGCCATTGATCCGGATTGTCAGTTTTTCCCGATTTTCATCTGTATATTTAGCAATGGCAAGAATTGCGGAGAAGAAATTTCCTGAAAGGATTTCAAGAAGATACCTGTCCTGGTCTTCTCTGAAGTCAAGGCTTTCACGCAGCTTGTCTGTTATCTGCCAGACGATCTTCTGTCTGATTGCACGATAGGGTGTTCCATCACTTTGACCCATCAGAATAATGAATTTACGTCTGTCTTTCTGTATCATATAGATGATCAGACCTGCGATCATATCAATGAGACGGCTGTTTGCAGTCTCACTCCGGATGTCAGAAAACAGCCGGTTGAGATTGGACTGGAATTCCCTGCAGAAATCGGCCAGTACCGCATCCAGAAGATTCTCTTTGCCGTCGAAGTATTTGTAAAGATTGCTGACACTGATGCCCGCTTCTCCGGCGATGGATCGCATGGAGGCGTCCCTGTAACCTTTGTTGCAGAACTGCTGCTCGGCGGCAGTGAGAATTCTGGCCCGTATTTTGGGTTTGAGGATTTGCATGGATGAGGATCCGGATCAACCCATTACTTTTTTAATGGGGCTCGTATCCGAGTAAATTTGCCACAGAGCCACCTTGTCGTCCCGGATACCGGCGCGCCATGCTGCATTGACTTTCCACACATTCCTGGGATCGATAATACCGTCTTTGGTATATGTTCCAATGGCCCTTCCGAATACAGCCACTGTGTCTCCTTCAGAGATAATCCGTTCGGCCTGAATCCAGTAATCGGGCATTATGGCAAAAAAGTCACGCCAGACAGTACGCATGGCTTTTCTGCTTCGGGTGCTGTATCCCCCGCTGTCAATGTACAGATGATCCTCGGTCATCAGTTCACACATTTTGTCGATATCATGCATGTTAATACGGTCAATGAACGATTGGACAATTTCGACGGGTTTCATGATGTCCTCTTGGCAAGGGGCGTATTCCTGATTCGTTTCCGTTAATGTAAATGTATGTTCGCGAAATAATCAAGCGATATTTCGAGTTGACCGGCTGCCGGGGCACGGGCAGTCAAAACCGTTTTTCAGATATCTCACTGACGAAAAACAAGAAAGCTGATTATCACCTGTGGTAAATAGAAATTCCGTGAAAACCGCGTTTCGTTTACCCGGTTTGGGTGATAGGAAACCGGATATCGAATTGTGTGCCGTTCCGGCCGGTTATTGTCAGTGTTCCGTCCAGTTGATTGGTGAGAATCTGTATCAATTGCAGTCCCAGACTCTCGGATTTTTCGATATTAAAGTTTTCAGGCATGCCGGTACCGTTATCCGACACGCTGAGAAGGTATTGATTGTTTTTTTCCGCATGGAAGGAAATACGAATCTGTCCCTTTTTGGATGAGCGGAATGCATGTTTCAATGCATTTGTCACAAGCTCATTCAACATCAGTCCGCAGGGGATCGCCGTATTGATATCAAGCAGAATGTTGTCTATGTGATATTTTATCGACACATGGTGTTTTTTATCATAAATTTTGATGAGTTCGGAGGTCATCCTTTTCGTATAATCATCAAAATGAATCTGGGAAAAGTCATCGGAACGGTAAAGATTTTCATGCACCAGTGCCATGGAGCGAATGCGGTTTTTGCTTTCGGCAAAGGCCTGCAGGGCCTGCTCCTTGCTGTGTATCCTGTAGCTCTGAAGATTCAGCAGGCTGTTAATGATCGTCAGGTTGTTTTTAACACGGTGGTGGATTTCTTTAAGCATCACTTCCTTTTCCTTCAGATTCTGCAACAGGGCCTGTTCATATTTTTTCCGTTCAGTGATATCACGGACGAATTCTACAACACCGCTGACCTTGTTCGTATTCGAATCCATAATGGGATAACTGAAAAGCTCGATCCACTCAACCGGTGATCCGGGCAAACCGGGGACAACTTCAAATTCGGTATTGCCTGTTTTCAGGCAACGAAGGGACGGACACGGATCACATGGTGATTTCAGATTTTGATAACAGGCATAGCATTTTTTCCCTTCGAGCGGCACATTTTCAGCATACCATTCTTTCATTTTGGAATTGGTATGCCGAATCGTCAGATCGGGGTCCAGTACGCTGATTCCATCCTGTATGCTATGGAATACTGCGTTGAGAAAGCGTTCGTTTTCTTCAAGAGCGTTCTTCGTATGGCGGCGCTCTTCATCCAGTTCCATATTGTATAATGCAAAAGCAATATCACCGGCCACTTCTTCCAGCAGATTCTGTTCTTCCTGATTAACGGAAAGTAAAACAGCAGCGGAAACGGACAGGACACCATAAATACGCTCCCCCCGGCTGAGGCGTATCGTGATACTTCGATGAGTCGGTTCCCTGCCAAGCATCGGGCAATCCCTGCATTTTGTTTCGGGATGGTCGATTACCACTGCGCCGGGACGGCTCATGGCCAGGCGGGTACACGTATTGAAATGACCCTGTTCCATCTGCCTGATCAGATCTTTGAATCCCGCAATGTCACCTGATTTGGCCAGGGTAACAATATGATGATTGGAATCAACAAGAGCGATCCATGCCGAGCTGTATCCCCTGTTGCCGGTCAACTCTTCACAGCTTCTCTGCAGAAGACAGACACGGTCCTTTTCCTGAGTGATGAGCTGGTTGATATTGCGAATGGCCCGGAGCACAGTATTGAGATGACGGATCTGTTTTTCGCTGACTTTCCTTTCCGTGATATCCCTGGCGACGGAGAGTACATGGATATGGCTGCCCAGCATGAAAAGGTGCGAGCTGATTTCAACCGGAATCAGTATGCCCTTTTTGGACCGATACACATCCTCAAATGTAACCTGCCGGCTGTTTTTCAGATTTTTAATCACTGTCCGGTAATCCGTGCCGCTGCCCGGGGCCGCAATGTCCATGGGGGTCAGGGTGAGCAGTTCCTGCCGAGTGTATCCCAGTTGCCGGCATGCCACATCATTGACTTCAACAAAGGAACCCGGCATGCCGTCAGCGTGGATGCGATGCAGAAAAAGAGCGTCATTGGTATTATTGAAGATGGCATGGAACCGTGCTTCACTTTCCTGCAGTTCTTTTTCCGAGCGTTTGCGTTGCGTGATGTCCTCTCCGGAACTCAGCATGCCGGCAACCCGGTCCGTCTCATCCCTGAGCAGTGTGTGATGCCACGCAATAATTATTTCCTGGCCGTCACCCGTCTGTACAGGGATTTCATGATAACCCGCCTGTTCAGTGGCACGGGTCATGGATTTCTTAAAGAGCGATCTGGCTTCGGAACGGATTTTTTTGGGTATGACCTGATCAAACCAATCCCTGCCGAGGATCTGTTTCTTTTCATATCTGAGTATTTCACATCCCATTTTATTGATGTAAGAGACTTTCCCATTCTTGTCAATAACGACAAACATGGTTCGGGCCATATCGAGGGGAAAGGATGGGGGGATACCGTCCTGTCTGTTATCTTTTATGGTCATAATGCAGTGTCTCAACGAAATGAACGGGTGATTCACAGGAATATGTATATTTGACCGAACCGGATATCACTATGGGAACACTGTCATGAACCGATGTGATCCGGTCTGTTCAGAAAAAGATGCAGGCGCTGGAAGTGAATCGGACCAAACCAGTATAATAATGAGAATGTAAATGTGCAATATTTTTTTATATTTTTTTTCAGTTAAAAACAGGCATTGCAGAGTCATTGCAACCTGCAAAAAAAACTTGATTTTTAACCAAAAAAACATTATATAAAGTTTCCTGATAGGGAATAAATATTCTTTCAAACAGAAGGAGAATCGAAATGGCTGAATGTCCTGTTTGCGGGGCCGATGTGGAATTGGCCGATGATACAGTGGAAGGTGAATTGCTGGAATGCCCTGATTGCGGTGTCGAACTGGAAGTTACATCGGTTGATCCGTTTGAATTGTCCGAGGCACCCCAGGAAGAAGAAGACTGGGGAGAATAGATATTGGTACAGATTCTGGACACAACCCTCCGGGAGGGGGAGCAGACGCCGGGTGTTTATTTTGATCCCCATATCAAGATGGCCATTGCCAAACTGCTTGATGAGATCGGTGTGGATATTATTGAGGCCGGCCATCCAATGGTTACAGAGGAAATTCATACAACCGTCAGAAAAATTGCCTCTGCCGGTCTGAATGCATCGGTCGGCGCCCATGCCAGATCACTGAAAAAAGATGTGGATCTGGCATTGGAATGCGGCGTGGATTTCATCGGTGTTTTTTATTGCGTTTCTGAAAACCGGCTGAACAGCGTTTTCAATAAAGATCTGAACGCAGCGATCGATCAGATTACGGAGGTGATTGCGTATGCCAGAGATCAGAAACCGGATCTGATCATTCGGTACACACCGGAGGATACGGTGCGGTCGCCGTGGGACAATGTGATAAAGGCTTCGGTTGCAGCCGTCAGGGCCGGTGCCGATATCATCAGCGTGGCCGATACAACAGGATATATGATCCCCGGCACGGAGAGGAGTCTGTACCATTTTGTCAAGAAACTGAAAAAAGAGTTTTCAACCTGCGGACTCTCTCCCAAAGTCGCAGTACATTGTCATAATGACCGGGGATTGGCACTGGCCAATGCCCTCGACGGTTATCATGGCGGTGCCGATATTATTGATGCAACGGTACTTGGATTGGGGGAACGTGCAGGACTGGTGGATCTGGCATCCCTGCTGACAATCATGAAATTTGATTTTCAGGAGAAAAACAACTGGCGGCTGGAGAAATTAACCACACTATACGAGCTGGTCAGCCAGCATTCAAAAATTCCGATCCCGGTGAATTTTCCCATGACCGGGAGAAATGCATTCAGTCATTGTGCCGGTGTGCATACACAGGCCGCACTGATCGATCCCGTTCATTACGAGAGTCTTCATCCCCGGATTCTGGGCAGGAAAACCCAGATTGCGCTGGATCATATGTCTGGTTTGAATTCAGTGAAGTATGCATTGAATGAGATCGGGGAGACGCATGTGCCTGAGAATCTAATGCTCAGAATTCTGAATCGTGTAAAACAGGTGGGCAAGCGGGGCCGGGTTGTCGATCTGGATGAATTGAAACATATTACTGACTGGTGCCGGCACCATGAGGAAGATTAATATGAGAATCGGATTGTTGCATTCATTGATACGGAAAGAGGAAAAATTTTTAATCGAGGAAATAAACAAGCGGTCTGATATGGAGCTGGTGCTGGTTGATGACCGTCACATCCATTTTGTTCTGGGCAAAAGTGATGAAGAGGTGGATGTGATTCTGGAACGGTGCATCAACCACTCGCGCGCATTGCATGCCCTGCGACTGTTCGAGAGTGCCGGAATTTGCTGTGTCAACAGTTCCGGGGTGGCCACTATCTGCGGTGACAAACTGCTGACCTCAATTGCACTGAAGGAACATCATGTGCCCCAGCCTGAAGTGCGGGTGGCATTTACAGAAGAATCGGCGTTGAAAGCCATTGATGAAATGGGCTATCCTGTGGTGCTGAAGCCAGCTGTCGGTTCATGGGGCAGGCTGCTTTCGAAAGTGAATGACAGAGATGCCGCGGAGTCGATACTGGAACACAAAACCGTGCTTGGCACGTATCATCATTCCATTTTTTATATACAGCAGTATATTGAAAAGAAGGGCCGTGACATACGGAGCTTTGTGGTGGGTGATGAGTGCATTGCGGCCATATACCGGACATCACCTCACTGGATCACCAACACGGCGCGGGGTGGTGTTGCAAGCAACTGTCCCCTGACCGATGCGATTTGTGAAATTTCACTCAGAGCGGCCAATGCAGTGGGGGGAGGCGTGGTTGCCATCGATCTTTTTGAGACAAAAGAAGGTCTTCTGGTGAATGAAGTCAATTATACCATGGAATTCAAAAACAGCATACTTACTACGGGCGTGAATATCCCGTGTAAAATCATCGATTATGTGGCACGCCAGGCTTCGGGAGACAGACCGGCATGAAAGAGATACTTGTATCAGTACTCGGTGGTTCGGGGTATGCCGGTGGAGAATTGATCCGGCTTCTCCTGGCACATCCATACGTCAGGATCAATCAGGTGACCTCGGAACGCTTTGCAGGAAAATTTATCCATAAAATACACCCCAATTTGCGAAAGGCAACGACACTCAAATTTTCATCCAGGGATGAATTGACGGCCTGCGACATGTTCTTTTTGTGCCTGCCACACGGCACTTCCATGAAGCATATGACGGAATTTCGCAGTCTGGTGCCGAAAATAATCGATCTGAGCGGGGATTTCCGCTTGTCCGATGCAAACGTATATGAGACATGGTATGGACATCCGCATGAAAATCCGGAATTATTAAAAGCATTCGTGTACGGGCTCCCGGAACTGCATCGTGAAGAGATGATGCATGCGGACATGATATCAAGCGCAGGCTGCAATGCCACAGCCACCATACTGGCATTGTATCCCCTGTACAAGAAGAATCTGGTGGAACCGGACAGAACGGTTGTTGAAGTGAAAGTAGGATCATCAGAAGGGGGCAACAAACACACGGAAGCCTCTCATCATCCGGAACGAAGCAGCTGCATCCGTTCCTATAAACCATCGGGTCACAGGCATACAGCTGAAATGCTGCAGGAACTTTCCTTTGGCCGCGATATCCAGATTCATTTTTCCGCTACGTCCATCGATATGGTGCGTGGTGCACTGGCCACGTGTCATGTATTTTTGAAAAAGGATATTGAGGAAAAAGATGTGTGGAAATTGTACCGTGAATATTACGGTCATGAGCCTTTTATCCGTATTGTCAAGGAACGCGAGGGAATTTACAGATACCCCGAACCCAAATTGATCTGGGGGACCAATTATTGTGATATCGGTTTTGAAAAAGATCCCCATTCGAACCGGCTTGTCGTGATCAGCGCTATTGACAATATTATGAAAGGTGCTGCTGGACAGGCCTTGCAGGCTTTCAATCTGATGTATGGTTTTAAAGAAACCATGGCACTCGAATTCACCGGCCTTCACCCCGTATGATTGTTTTCAGTATCCAGTTTTCCCTTTTTACCCGTCCGGATTATCAATATCAACATATAAGGATGGAGCATGAAAAAGTTATTGGTTGCCCCTGTTTTTTCACTTCAGCTGGTCTTTTTTCAGGTTTTGCCCGGACAGATTGTGATCAACGAAATCATGGCGGACCCGTCAGACGGTCAGCCGGAATGGATAGAACTGGCCAACATGCGCCATGAAAACATCTCCCTGGGGGGGTGGATTTTTTCAGATATGGATACAGTGCATGGTGTCGAAATACCGCCGTCGGCAATGATACAGGCAGATGGTTTTCTTGTTCTGTGCGCCGATTCCTCTCTGTTTCAGATCTATGAGGAATTGCTTGGACCGGTTGCGGTGACGGATCGTTTCCCCAGACTTAACAATGATTCGGATGGAATCATTGTCAGAGATACGGCAGGGGTCCTTGCGGACAGGGTGCATTATCATGCGAACTGGGGAGGCGGCGATGGAATATCACTGGAAAGAATCAGCTGTCGCGGCGAATCTGATTTCTCCGGGAACTGGGGCAGCTCGATTGCATTTGCAGGCGCTACACCGGGTTCGAAAAACAGTATTTATGCGGAAGGGACGTTGAAGGATGCTGCAAACCTGGAGGTTTTTCCCAATCCTTTCTCTCCGGACGGTGATCGTCATGAAGATGTGGCGACAATTTCATATTTTCTGAGCAAAAACTCTGCTTGTATTAATCTTCGGATTTATAATATGCAGGGACAGCTTGTCCGGACTCTGCTCGGAGCTGTATCCTCCGGATCCGAACGGTCTGTCTCATGGGATGGACGGGATGATAACGGCCGACCGGTGCCCATGGGAGTATATCTGATTCATCTGGAAGCAGTGGATCATAGCTGCCGATGTGATATGGCGAAAACAACAGTGGTTGTTGCAGGTGCATTATAAATGAAAAAATGGGACGGCTATTCCACCAGGGGCATTGTGATGATGGTTATTTCATCCGCCGGTACCGTATATGAAATATCTAGAAGCGAACCTCCTCAGTTGTTTTTACTCATGATGTATGCTATTGTTTTCATGTTTGGCCTGTTTCTAATTATCAGGATTCGGGTCTCCCGAGATTGAGTTATCCACATTTTAACATCCATTCGCCACAAACGTTATTTTTCTTATAATTTTTGCGATTTTTTTATCCCAATCGGTTTCTAACAATCAGCTAATATTTCTGATATATAATATGTGTTAAAAAAATACATTTTAGTCTAAAATTATCAATAATATAGAGATGCAAAATGTGGCCCGGAGTAATATGGCCATATTCAGGAGATGCTTTTGTGCATATGATCAGAGAGAAAAGAAAACCATCAAAATTCTTTTCCTAACGGCTTTTTCCACAAGTTATCCACACTCATCAGGTTCATTTTTAACCGGTCTGATGTGAGAAAAAAGACTTGCTTTGACATATCATTTTTAATATATTTATAGGCATTTTGGATATAAAAAAATTAAGAAAAGAGGTGTTAACAGTTTTATGCCAGCAGTAAAAAACAGAGATGGCGAGCCATTTGAAAGAATGTACAAACGGTTTACCAAACAATGTGAAAAAGCTGGGTTGATGTCTGATATTAAAAAGCATCAACACTATGAAAAGCCCAGCGACAAGCGAAAACGCAAATTGAATGCCGCCCGGCGGAAGCAGCGCAAATTGCAAATTCTGTATGGTGAATAATCGCATCATTCATTTTGTACGTTGAGGGTTCCCATGGAACTCCAGAAAAAACTCCTTGATGATATGAATCATGCCCTGAAGTCCGGGGACAAATTAATCCTTGAGACCATTCGAATGTTACGGGCACAGATTAAAAATGAAAGTATCAGTAAAGGTGTTGAACTGACGGACGATGATGTGATTGTTGTTTTATCCAGGGAAGCCAAACGGCGCAAAGAATCCATTGAAATGTATCAGCAGGGTGGACGGGAGGATCTTGTCCGAAATGAAACCCGGGAACTGGAGATCATATCTTCCTATCTCCCGGTATCTCTGACGACGGAAGAATTAACCGGGATTGTTGAAGAGGCCATTCAGGAAACCGGTGCAGCCGGCCTTAACGATATGGGAAAAGTGATGGGATTTGTAATGCCCAAAGTGAGGGGGCGTGCTGATGGAAAAACCGTTCAGGAGATGGTCAAAAAAATGCTGGGTTGATTTTTTTGAAGACAATGATTTTACAACCTCCGGGAATCAGGATGATTCCGGAGGTTTTTCTTTTTCTCCTTTTCTTGACATTTTTCGGCATGACCAGTAAATTATATATCATGTGTTGCAATGCGGGCATGGGTATCTATGAACACAATTGATATTGTCATTCTGATCATTTTAATTTTGTTTGGATTAAGAGGTGTTTTCCGGGGCATCATTCTTGAAATATTCACGCTGCTGGGATTGATCGTGGCGTATATTGTCGCCGTCCGGGAAATGAGCACTGTGTCCGGATGGATTGACAAGTATCTGAATCTGCCGGATCTGGTAATCACCAGTCTGGCATTTTTATTAATCTTTCTGATCATCGGATTCCTTTTCCGGTGGGTGGCCCGGCTGCTTCAGACTATGGCAAAATGGACGATTATCCGGTGGATTGACAAGGGCGGCGGGATTCTTTTTGGTCTTTTTAAAGGGGCCATTGTTTCCAGTTTGCTGATTATGCTGATGTCCGTTCTTCCTTTTGTTCCAGAAATAGAGAAAGAGTGTGAATCATCACTGCTTTGGCGGCCTGTGAAATCTGTTGCGCCGGCTGTATTCAATTTTATCATCCACACGTTTCCGGAAGCAAAAACATTTTATGAAGAGGTTCAGGAAGGATTTCGGCAAAAAGCCCGGCCGCTGCAGCATGTTTTACCGGATAGCGTTATGGCAGAAGGGGCTGAAAAAATCAGGAATATAATGCAGAATGATACTCTTGAAACCACGGCCGGAGAATCCGGAAAATCGGAGTCCGGTCATGAATTCTGAAATTCGCCGTATTCTTGAAATGGATGTCGTTTTGGAAAAGGTGGCTTCTCTGGCGGTCTCCGTGCCCGGCAGGGAAATCATCCACCAAATGGAAATGATAACGGACAGAGACAGGCTTGCAACCCGCCTGAGCCTGGTTACGGAATTACGGAATGTACTGGAGTATGATGATCCTTTTCCTCTTTGGACTTTCCCGGATATCCGCCCGTTACTGAACCGGATCCAGGTTCAGGGAGCCTGTCTTCAGCCGGAAGAATTAAATGCTGTAAAAAATGCGCTGTCCATGGTGCGTCATCTCGACAGTTATATGGCCCAGCGGGCGGATAAATATCCCCTTCTGAAAAAAAGCATGAAAGATTTGAAGCCTTTTCCGGAACTGGAAGAAGCCATAGACAGAGTCATTGATGAAAACAGTGAAGTCAGGGATAAAGCATCGGCCACCCTGGCAGGCCTTCGGAGGGATATCGGACGAAAGACTGCTTCTGTCCGCAAACGGCTCGATTCCATCATGCGTGATTTGTCTTCCAGGGGATGGACCATGGAGGACAGCCTGGTTATCCGGGAGGGCAGGCTGGCCATCCCTCTCAAGGAGAATTACCGGGGTGCCGTTAAGGGCGTGATACTGGATCAGTCATCCAGCGGGGCCACTGTTTTTATTGAGCCGCTGGATGTTCTGGAACTCAACAATGATATTCGCCGGCTGCGGCTGCAGGAAAAACAGGAAATCGAACGTATTCTTGTTCAAATTACGGAGGCCGCAGGAAAACATGTCGAGGCTATCGCAACGGATGTCCATGTGATGGGCCAAACCGATGGATTGCTTGCGACAGTGAAATTTGCCTTAAGGATACAGGGTGAAACAGCACAAATCGCGGAAGATGGATATTTTTATCTGAATGATGCCAGGCATCCGCTGCTCCTGGGAAAACTCAGCCGGGATGAAGTCATACCCCTGACTTTGGAAATGGATGCCCCGCTCAGAACCCTGATTATCACGGGACCCAATGCAGGGGGTAAAACCGTGGCATTGAAAACCATTGGTTTACTGGCTTTGATGCATCAGCACGGCCTTCCCATACCGGCTTCTTCTGAAAGCCGTCTCCCCCTGTTTTCGGATATCTTTGCGGATATCGGAGACAGGCAGTCCATTGAGCAGGATTTGTCCACATTTTCATCCCATATGCAGTCCCTCAAAACGATCCTTGAAAACGCCCGTGGAACCACGCTTGTCCTCCTGGATGAAATTGGATCGGCCACTGATCCGGCCGAAGGGGCTGCACTTGCCATGGCTGTTTTGAAACATCTCACCGTAACAGGCGCCATGACCGTCGCAACCACCCACATGGGATCATTGAAAGTGTTTGCGCACGAAGAGCCGGGCATGGAAAACGGCAGCATGGTATTCGACCAGGAATCTCTGGAACCGACATACCGTTTCTGCATGGGAATACCGGGTTCTTCCTATGCTTTCGAAATAGCTGAAAGGCTGGGCCTTGCCGCGGCCATTATCGAAGATGCCCGCTCCAGGATTGGTGATGAGAGAGGACAGCTGGACCGGTTGATTCTTCATCTTGAGGATCAGGTTCGCAGCAGCCAGGAGCTGCGGCGGGACGCGGAAATCAAAGAAAGCCGGTTGTCCGGATTGATCAAACTCTATGACGACCGATTGAATGATCTGAATTCACGGGAGGATCAGAGTAAGCAGAAGGCCCTGGATGAAGCGGAATCCATACTCAGGGAGGCCAACACCCTGGTGGAGCGTGTTGTCAGGGACATCCGTGAGCAGGACGCGTCGCGGGAATCCATTCAGTCTGCCAGGGAGGCGATCCGGTTTGAAAAGAACCGTATCCAGCAAATGAAGCCGAAAAAGAAGAAAGAGACCGTGGTGTCTCTGCATAAAGGGGACTGGGTTTTATGGGGTGAACATCCGGGCCGGGGTAAAATGATTTCGGATGCGGATGGATCCGGCAGGGTTCTGGTGGAATGGGAGCACGCACGGCTTCGGATTCCGCTGACGGCCCTGAAACCGGCCGGGAAACCGGATAAGAAAGCCGGGAATGTATCGGCACAGGTGATTTACAAAAAGAAAAAGGTCCGTGACGAGATTGATCTCCGGGGGATGACGGTGGATGAAGCCCTGGATGTTTTGGAGACATATCTGGGAGATGCGACGGCGAGCGGATTTAAACAGGTCCGGATTATTCATGGAAAAGGAACAGGCGCCCTGCGGAATGCTGTTGGAAAATATTTGAAAAAACATGCCCGGGTGGAAACGATGCGTCTGGGTGGGTATTTTGAAGGGGACACCGGAGTTACAATACTGGAGTTGAAATGAGAATCCCCGAGGACAAAATACAGGAAGTACGCGACGCGACCGATATTCTGGAAATCGTTACCAGGTATGTGACACTTAAGAAACGCGGGAAATCGTATGTGGGGCTGTGTCCGTTCCACAATGAAAAGACGCCATCGTTCAATGTGGATCCTGTCAGAGGATTTTATCATTGCTTCGGATGTGGTGAAGGGGGCAATGTCTTTTCGTTTCTGATGAGAATGGAAAGAATCGGTTTTCCGGAAGCGGTACGCCATCTTGCAGAAAAGGCCAACATTGAATTGCCTGCTTTTGAAGAGGATAATCAGCAGGAGAAAGAAATGGAGGC
>Ga0272442_10007745_pt1 | contig 13790 bp, 16 predicted proteins | sample SSMForm2O_FD_200262 | JGI IMG/M metagenome (GOLD analysis project Ga0272442, IMG submission 200262) | Marine sediment archaeal communities from Little Sippewissett salt marsh, Falmouth, MA, United States - SSM-Form-2O | ecosystem: Environmental > Aquatic > Marine > Wetlands > Sediment ...
ACCTGCTTCATCGTAAACTATAGTTTCAAAAGGAATGCATTCTTTTAATCTTTTTATCATTTCAGAAGTATCAAAACAAACATTCGTTTTGTCAAAAACTGGTTTTCTTCCGTATGTTTCTTCAACTTTAATTAATAAAGGCTTCATTTTTTCAGACATTACAAAATTCTGATTAAAATCGCCTACATATTGGGCAATATTTGATTTTCCTGAACCAGTATCCCCGTAAATTTGAATAATAAAGTTTTTTTCCCACATCATTCTAAATTCAAGATCATTAAAAAAAGTTTTTGTTAAATTATATTTTTTTAGAAGTGCGTCAGCTAAATCAAGATCATCTGTTTCATTAATTTGCGCTTTATGTATATAATTCTTTAATGGGGAATCCATAAAACTTAAATTATTTATATCAACCATTTAATTGACCTGCTATCTGAATAGATACTGAAATCATTTCCTCAAATTTTCCAACTAAAAGTAATGTTGAAATAAAAACAGAAATTGCAAGAAGAAAAATAGCAATTGCTATCAAGAATTGACCTAAAGTTATTGCTCTGTCTATTTTAAACCACCTTTTAAATTTTTAAATAATTCTGTAGCATCTTCATTATTTGAACCTATTGAATAATCAGAACCAAAATCTATGTTTAAAACGTAATCTACAACTTTGTAATAAAGATCTCTAAATGCTCCTTTTAAATCTACAATTCTTATTTTTACATTTAAACCGTCTATAAAAATTTCTTTAAAAGGATTAATGTGTCGATACATAAGATAAATCTCTAAACATTCATCAAGAGAAAGCCCTTTGTAACAATTACTTTTTAATTTTAAAAGTTTCTTATTAGTTTTTTCGTCAGATATTTCAGAAAGATTAGAAAGTACAGTTGCTAAACCTAAAGCAACATCAGACCTTTCATTATTATCAATGTTCAATATTGCTTGTACCAACATTTCCGGTTTTCTTATCGCCATTAATTACCGCCTTTTCTGTCCAAGTTCCAGTTTTTTCATTTAAACATATTATTTTTTCTTCACCTATTAAGTGGGTTATACAGGAAACTTCTTGTTTACATTTTTCACATTTTTTAGAATCTTTTGTTACATATTTAAATTTCGTCATTTTATAAACCTCGCAATTTCATTAAAAATCCCATTTTGCCACATATAAACCCCTATTACAAGAAGAACAAAAATAAGTATAAAAGCAAAAATACCCTGATACTTTTCAAAAAAATTTTTTTTAAATTCTTTTTGTGTTTCTTTAGGTTTTGGTTCGTAAAGCCATTTTACTTCGTTTAAATTAACAAGTTCATCTTCTTTTATTATTGAAATTTAATCACCTTTTATCTATTATTAATTCATTATTTAATTTTTGATTTCCTCTTATTTCTGGATTTGAATGTAAAGCATCTCCGACAATATTTCCAAAATCTTTTAATAGGCCTGAAGTTGCTGTTAAACCAACTGTATTTTTTAGTTCTTCTGCTACTTTTTCAGGTGTTAAATTAAGATCGTTTACTGCATATTCAAAAAATCCTATTCTTTCAGTTCCTATTGTATACCATGTTATTGCACCCATTAAAGGAGAATGCCATTTGTAAATAGGCCTGTTAAATCGATCTCTTTTCTCTTTTCCTTCTTCTGTTTTTTCTTTATTTGAACTCATATAAGCAATTCTATCCGGTTCAAACCACGAAGCAGGATCTAAAAATTTAAATGGTCTTGGATTGTAAACTATAACATCGTAAAATTTTCCTGCAAATTTTGCTAAATTGTAACCTTGAATAAAACCTTTTCTTACACCTTCATGTGTTGAATCTGGCGCTTTTCTAAATTCCATTCCTAACATTGATTCCGGACAATTGTTTTTACATAAAGCAATTGTGTTTGTGTAAGCATCTTTATAGAAATCTTGGTTTTTACTTTGTTTTATCTTATCCCAAATAAGCCAAATTAAAAGACCGACTCCGGCAATAACAATAAGACCTACAAAAATAACCAATATCCATTGATCAGTTGTTAAAGCAGGCAAAAACCCCTCAACTGTTCTGTTTACTACAATATCTTCAGCCATTACAATTTCCCCCTTCCTTTTAATATACCCCAAACTAATACTAGAACCATAATAAACAATATAGTTGGTAGATTCATGTACAGGGGATTTGTTTTTTCGTTAATGTATTCTTTTAATTCTTCTTTATCTGCTTTTTGTTGTTCTTTTAATTGAAGTCTTGTATTATTTGCTTCTTCTTGAATTTTTAAAGTTAATTCGCCTTTCATTTTCGCAATGTCAGCTGAATTGTTTGTTTCCTGATTTTCTGGAAACTGATCTACTTCTAAAGCATGAACATTAAAAATTATTAAAGTACATATCAGAATTAAAATTAATTTACGGAACATTATTCATTCTACCTCTTGCAACTTGATTTCTATCTTTATAAACAGTTTTTACCGCCAACCAACCTAAAAATAATATTACAGTTATAAGAATAAGTGCAAACCAAAAATCTAAAAAAAAAGAAAGTAAAGGAACGGCTATTATATAAAAAACCATTATTATAATAACCATAATCATTGGTTCTCTTAAAAAATCAGAAGCTAATCCTTTTAAAAAACTCATTTTAATAACCTTCAATTTTGGCTTCGAATCGCCTATATATAAAAGGAATACTATTATAAAAACTTATCTTCTGCTTGGAATAAATTTTAAAAACCAAATTACCCCATAAGCTACAAGAATTAAACCGTATACTACTGTAAATAATTCAAATGTAAAATAAATTCCTAAAAAACTTAAAGCTAATGTAAAAGGCGCAAATATAGCTTGACCTGCTGAAAAATTTAAAAAAGGTATTTCAATAGATGCGCCTAAAAGTATTACAAATCCAACAAGAAGCTTTAAACCAAAAGGTAAAGCAAAAAAATCGTCAGCTAAACCCATTTAATCACCCCCTAACATATAGCCAATAAATTACACCGCCTATAACTAACAATAATGAAACGGCCATTATTAACAGAAGGTTTTGCTTTAAGAAGTCCTCCAAAGTACCTATTGGATTTTCTATTGCATCGCTTACAAAATCAAAAATAGCTACTCCAATTGTTTCTCTAACTACAAATTTAATATTCATAGAAATTGTTCTTGATTCGTTTTCGCTGAAATTATTCCAAAACATAGTATTTTGCAAATCTAAATTAAGAATGTTTGGCGAAACATTATATTTTTGAGTATTGTTTCCGTCAATGTTTGAATTATTTATGTTTTGTTTTATTGGTTCTTCATCTATTAAAATTATTCCTTCATCGTCTTTTATTTTTATAGGCGCAACAAAATCATTTACAATTAATTCAATTGTAGGTATTTTTTTATTTATTAAAATATCTTTTTCTTGTAAAGTTCTAATAAAATATCTTCTATCAATTTGATTGTATATTTTTTCGATTTCAAAATCTCTTGAATAATCGTAAGCGTTTACAACAGGAACGCCTTTAATTCTATAAAACATTGCACCTTCTAAAGTTGTAGCGCTTAAAGTTTGTGAAAAATCATAATCTGCGCCAACATTTGTTATTATATTATTTGAAGCTAAAAAATTATCTAAATTATCTAAGCCATAAGCATATGCTAAAGATCCGGCCATATTTCTTAATCCTTCGTAATAAAATTCCCCTACTGTGTCAATTGTTGTATTTTGATTTGTTTCTAATTGATTTTTTAATAATTGCACATCATTATTTGCAATTATTTCATAAGGTATATTAAACTCAATATATTGTCTATCTGAACCTTCAACACTTAAATCGCTAAATTGGTTTGTAAGTCTTATTCTAAAATTATCTATAGGAGATTCTGCAACTTCATACCAAGTAAAACAAAGTAAATCTTGTTCCAATGGTTTTCCAAAAACATTATTTGAATCAGGAGCAATACAAGCAAATAAAGTTTGCGAAGGATCAGAAACTGTATGATCACTAGCAATAAACAACCTAGTTTCTTGGCCTGTGTTATCTGTTGTTGTAACCAAAGGGTATTGTGCAGTATTACAACCTGTTACTGTTGCAGTTAAATCGTCTGCAAATTCAAGCAAAAAACCTAAACCTGCTTCCCAAAAATTAGAAGTATTTACATCTTGGCTTTGGCATTTATCTGCTAAAACTGGTATTTTTGTAGTTCTTATTCCTGCCGGATCTGAAACATTAGCCCTAAATCCTATGCTGTTGTAATCCGGTAATAAAGAACCATCGTCAAGAACATACAAATGTCTAAAGAAAAAATAATTATAATTAAATTTGTCATCATAAGCAAAACCAGTAGGTTTAAATCTTATTGTTTGATCTACACAATTTCCCCCTGTATTTGCATCACAGTTTTGTAAAGTAATATATGGTTCTACTTTTCCATTAAGATTTCCTGCTTCAGTATCTCTTAAAATTAAAACTAAAGGAATTTCTTCAGAAGGTTTATAAGTCCGGTCTAATCTTTCAACAACCTGATGAATTTTTGCAGTATCATAAACAATGTCTGAAACATAAATTCTTCGGTCATCTCTTGTTAAATTATTATCCTGATCTAAATATTCAGTATTTAAAAGAGCAAACCATGTTATTGTAGTTAAATTTACATCTTCAAACAAATATTCATTTGCTTTTATATTAAGAGAACAATAACTGGTATTACAAATAAAATCTGAATCTTTAAAAATTCTTTTTTGAAAATTTGGCGCATCTACTGTGTTTGAATCGCTATAAATTCTTAAATCTAAACCTTCAAGAACTTCAGGCCTATTAATTTTTATTTCAAGAATACCTGTTGGATTTTTTCCTTTTCTTTTTTCAGTTGGAAAAAAATTCATTCTTAAATCGTCTGGAAAATATGGATATTGAATAAATTTAATGTATTTACTTTGAGTTGCAACTGTTGCACCATTTTCATCGTAAATATTAGCTTTTAAAACAAGATTTCTTGGATTTGTTGGGTTTGATGCATTACCGTTTAAATCTATAATTTCAGGAAATGGTTCATCAAAATCAAATATTTTTTCTATTTTAAATTCTGTTTCTACTCCTGTTTCATAAAAATCAAAAACAGATTTTTTTACTAGATTATTAGCGCTTACACTTTCAAAATAAGCTTCTAGCCTTAAATCTAAAAGATTCCCTGCACGATCATAAGCGCCTGTTGTTATTCTAAAAGGATTTCCTTCTTGCAAATATTGATTTGAAAATCCATTAACTAAAAGTAAATCTAAATAATCGCCATTAAGTTTTCTTAAATCAAGTCTTTTTGTAAAAAATCCTCTTGGAATTAAAGCATAATCTGTAATTTGAATATTAGCAGTTGTTCCTTGAGAATTTATTATTAAAATTTGAGAATCGAAATCAGTAGCTTGTATTGTAAAACTGTATCTATGCCAAGCCGAAGTTAAAGAAGCACTTGATTTTCCTGAATCTGTACCGTTTATTGTTTGACCTACTTCAATAATAGTTGCATTTACATCAGACTTTGCAGTAAATTGTAATTCATAAGCCTGTGTTTCATCGCCTGAAATTTCAGGAATATGTTCTTTGTAAATATTTCTTATACCTGAATAAGCTGAAACAGTATAATCATCATAATCTAATTTATTAACATCTTGAATTACTACTGGTTTATTTTGAATATACCAATCTTCTGAATTTCCTATAGCTTCCCATCTTTTAACCGGCAATCTAAACTCTAAACGATAATATTTTGTTTCTAAAGCTGAAAGAGTATCAGAAAAAGAATAATCAAATCTTTTTTTTGATTCATTCCAAATCTTTTGTACGGGGTTTGAATTTGTTGAACCATAAGTTAAAGTTGCATCAAAAGCATAATTTACCCCATCGCTTGAAGTATAAATAAAATATTGCCTTCCTGTATTATCTGTATTGAACCATGTATATGTAGGCGTTTCCTGTGAACTTGAATTAGAATCTGCACGCCATTCAGTATAAAGATCTGGATCTACACCGCCTATAATAAAATCTACTGAACCATAACTATAACTTAAAATATTTTTTATTGGGGTGATTGTAAGATATTGGTATTCGTTTGTTGAAAAAATTAATGTGCCACTTGAATTTTGATCTATTCCTTCCCAACTTGAACCGACATTATAATCATAAGACCCCGCAGGCAATCCGTTAGGGTAAGTTATTCTATATGCCCCATTTGAATAAGTCATTGCGTTTGTATCGCCGTTAAGCGTAATATTAACTGTCGCACCTTCAACATTTTCAGTATTCAAATCTGTAACTGTTGCGCGAATTTCAAAAGAAGTATTTGAATTAATAGGCTCTATAGGTTCATTTACAGTTAATGTATGTCCTGCGGTTCTGATGTTGTCTATATAAAAAGTTCCGCCATAATTCCCATGTGTTGAACCTGCTCCGCAAAGTGTACCGCCTGCTTTACATAATCCAACATCAAGAGTTACTATAGAACCATTATTAAGTTCTGTTGAACCTGCATATTGAACTGAAAAGAAATTAGTGTCAGCAGGTTCGTCCCAATACATTAAAACATTAAAATCTGACCCATAATCATGTGTTAAAGTTATTGTAACACCACTAAAAAATTCAGCAGGGAACGGTTCAGCATCATTTGTAAAAGTCGTACAATTTCGATTGCTTCCGCTTGGAGTTGTTATACAAACATTAGCATTATCGCCACTGCCTGTTGTTCCTGTTGTTGCTGATGCGCCACACACACCTGCAAGACTTCCGTCTGTTACTCCGTTATCGTCTGATACCCATGTCCCCCTTGTACCCCGATTTATTAAAGAATTAATTGGCGGGCTTGCATCTTTTCCACAAACCCCCACACTCCAAAATGCAGAAGGGTCAGCATCTTCAAAACTCCCACCTTCTATTAGGCCTGATGAAAAGCTGATGCTACTTAAAATTAGCGTAAATGCCAAAATGAATAAAATTTTTTTTTTGTTTTGCAATTTTAATAACCTCAAATTTTTTTGATTTTTCGTCTTTGGGATCTTAGAGAAAAACCTCAAATAATATTCATTTTTCAAAACTTAAAGCATCTTATGGTGCTTGTTTTGAAATTAATCCCTGTTTGGTTTTTTTATGCTCCTGTTGATTTTACTGCTTTCTTACCTTTCACGATAAGGTAAGATACGACAATAATCAACACTATAAGCGCAATCCAAACAACAAAGCTTCTCAAGCCTTCACCTATTCCTGCTTCTACAAGATCCTGATGGTCTTGCTGTGTATACTCGTTAATATCTGGATCGCTTGCAACTCCTACGTAATCACCCATTTTTCACACCTCCTCTTATCTTTAGTAATATAGATAAGTTTCACCTCTTTTTTTTCGTTGCGTAAATTATAGCAAATAATATTACAATTGCAAAAGCTGATAAAATTAATACAGCAATAATAAATTCAAAATTAATCGTGGTCGTTCTTAATCCTTCGCCTACTGCTGATTGTGTTAAATCCATATAATCGTCTGATTCAAATTCATTCAAATCTTTATCTGAACTTATGTCGTAACCAGTAGCAATTATAAAATTTGATAAAATAATAAGAAAAATTGCAATTGCTGTTATTTTTTTATTCAACCCCATCACCTTTTATTTTTCCAAAACCAATAACCTGAAAATAATATGGAAATCAGTATTATAAAGAGAATAAGAACTATAAAAAGGTATTCCATATTAAAAATTATCCATCTTAGGCCTTGCCCTATCCAATTATGCTCTAATGTTTGTGGAATTATTCTAAAATTTTCCCTGTGATCTAAATCTTTTTGTATTATCCTAAAAGTGTATGTTTCTTCTACTTCGTAACAAAATTCTTCTTGTAATGCACCGCATACATTTATAGGGAATGCAAAATTAATGAAACCGTTATCGTCTGAAATTATTCTGTAAATTTTTCCTTCTTTTTCTTCTTTTGAATAATCATTTATTAAGACTCCTCTTTGATCTTCTACTTTTAAATCAATGTGATAATTTCTAAGTGGTAACGAATTTTGATCTATAATCCTTACATTTAAATAAAAAACTTCGTTTGCTTCTACTTCGTGAGTATATCCAAAATTGTTTGTGTCTATAAAAACTGAAATATCTCTTTCAGATCCGAAAGTTGTTGCTGAAACTGTTGAAATAAAAAATATTAAGAAAAAAGCTAGAAATATTTTATTTTTTTTCAATATACACCGCCACCAATATTAATATTATAACAAAAAAACCTAAACCAGTTATTTTTGTTATATCTTCAATGAACCCCCAAATATCAAAGCCGGAAGTTGTATTTATCGCTTTCGGTTTTGGTAACATTGAGCCAAAAGAAACAACATCAAAAGAATCGGTTATTTCTAAAGCAAATGTTTTGTAACAATTAGCGTCTACATTTATTAAATAAGAATATTGCCCATTTTCTAAAAACATGTCTTTTGAATAAACATAATTACCTGTTAATTCTTCTTGCATTGATTTATTTGAAAAAACAGTTAAGTCGTACTTTTGAGAATAAAAAGAAATTTTTGGGTTTAATCCTGTTTTGAAACCATTAGAATCTATTATGTCTGAATTAAAATAATAAATACCTTCTCTTTCTACAACTTTGGATTCTATTTCGCATAAATTTGAAATTGAATTAGGTGGTTGAACTGGTGTTATGTCATTGCTTGAATAAAAATAATAATTTTGATTATCAAATTTGACAGTAAAATTTCCGTCGTTTACTGAACATTGAATATTATAATTTCCGTCTGCTAAACTTGTGCTGTCAAAAGTTCCGTTCCCTGTTCCTGCTGATTCAAGATTTATTGCTAGCGCGTTTGTATCTTTTACAATCACATTTACATCATAAGTAAGAGGATCTAAATCTGGATCTGTTGTAAAACAATTATAATCTACGCTTGCGCCTGAAACTGTCGAACCGCTTACAGGCGCATAAACTAAAGGATTCTGTGGTGCGTTTGTTGTTTGTGTGTTTGTTTCGTTCATTTTAATAAAACTTAAACTCCCGCCTTCTAAGGTTACTGTTCCCTTATCTGTTTTCATTAAAAGATTTACATTAAAATCTAAAGAATTAACGTCATTAAACAAAAACTGATTAACAATAATTCCTGTAATGCCTGCTGTTCTAATACTGTTTTTAATTATAGTAGAATTTACATCATAAGAACCATTTTTAATATTTAAAATTGTTTCAACTAATGTTTCATCTTCAGAACAAGAAAAAGAAAGCACAGCAAGAACTCTATAATCTGCTGTTGTTGTTTGTTCGCCTTGTAATTGAACAATTGTTTCATAACCTGTATTTGAAAAAGTCGCGTTTAAACTTTTGTTTTGGTCAAATTCGCCTGCTTTTTGATTTAAATATTTCATTTGTAACTCATAAGAAAAATCAATTGTTCCCGCGCTTGTTTTTCCGTAAGTTTGAACATTATAAGATGAATCTGCGTTTAAATCATTAAAAAAACCATGAAAACCGCCTATACCAATATTTCCTGCTGTTGTTGTTCTTATATATTCTGCGCTGTTTGAATCAGGAACGTCTTGTAAATCGCCTTTAATGTAAGATTTTCCTGTTGTTACACTTTGGTCATAAATCATGTCGCCATAATAATAGTAAAAACCGTTAAAGTTTTCAGTATTTAAAGCGCCACTATTTAAATTTACATAACTTGCACTTGAAGTAGAAAGCGCTGTTTGAGAATCGCCTAAATCTTGAATTAAATTATTGTTTTGGTCGCGTGCAATAAAACTATGACAAACAACATTATTAGAATTTAAAGTAAAAGAAACGCCATTTTGCCTTCTATGTTGCAATCTAAAAAAATGCGTTCCGTCTGAAATATTAAAATCTGTTGTTCCTATATAAATATTATCTGCAACAGTATTTTCTGTTAAGGTTCTTTCTGTTTCTTTTCTTGTAGTCCAATCAACTCCATTATCGCTTGTTTGAATTCTCCAAAAAGCCGAACGTGTTGAAGTATTATTAGAAGAAGCCCAAAGAGAACAAGAAACATCTGAACTTGTGCTTGAACCGTAAGCAGTCGAATATTCAAAAGTACTTATTGTTTGATAAGCGTTTGAATTTGTGCTAGTTTCTCCATCTACTTCAAATTGTGCAATAAAAGGGTAAGTAAAATTGTCTATTGTTTTTGTAAGGTTTTGGTTAGAATCAACAATTAAAGTAAAAGTGTTTGTATCACTCCAATTGTCTTTGGAAATTGTTACAAGATAATGCCCTGTGTTAACATCGTTTATGGTTACAGGTGAATTTACGCTTGTTTGGTCGTAAGCATCTACATTAAAATCAATGTTTATGTTGTTTAAATCGTTTTGTATCCCTGTTCCTTGAAATACATTAAAAATTACATTATAATCGTTTAAAGGTTCTTCTTTTGCGCCTATAGTTGAATCTAAAACAGGAATCATTACATAAACGTCATCATAATAAAGATTTACTTCTGAATCTTGTCGCATTATCACATATTGAAAAGTGTTATGGTCAGAATCAGAAACATCAATATATCCTGTTGTGTTTATTGCACCTGTCCATTTATTTGAGCTATCGCGTCTTACTCTTGTAATATAATCTGTGCTTGCTGAAAAATTAAAAGAATCAGTATCTAAAACACTTCTTGAACCGCCATTTCTTTTTATTAATTCATAAGTTCCCCCTGCGTCGCTACTTTGCAAGTAATAATCGTCGCCATCGCCTGAACCTGTTGAATCTGAAATTATTGGCGCGCGGGTATTAAAATTCGCTTCTCCGTTTATAGTAACACCCATTTCTATTATTGTTTCGCTTGCAACCCCTGAAATTTCAGCATATAATTCACCTGTATCTGAACTTTTTAATCTTCCGTCTGATTCTGCCCAAGTTCCTTGCGAAACAGTCCAAGATTCTTCCCCTGTTGCAATATTGCCTGTTGCAAAGTCATCGTAAAAAATCGGGTAAACATTGCTTAAATCTACTTCTGGGCTACTTTCTGCGGTACTTTTTGAATATAAATAATATCCGTTTGTGTCTGAACTTTCAAACGAAGCACTTGCAGGAATATTAAATTGACTTTTAAAATGTACATTAATGTCTGTTGAACCACATGTTCCAAAAATCCTGCGGTCTAAACTTGTTATAACAGCGCCGTTATGATAGCCTACTGCAAGCATGTTGTTATCAGTACAGTTAAAAGCTGTGCTGTCAATATTATCAATCGAAAAAGTATGAGTGTTTAAAATTTCAGGGTTACTTGCAGAAGGGTTAATTGCATATCTTTCGTCATATCCTGAAAGAAAAGGGTCAAGAACTAAAATAATGTTTCCTTTGTTGTCATAAAGAATAATGTCAAATTTTTCTGAAAAACCGATTGTTTCAGGGTTAAATTCTAATTCTATTTCAATTTCATGCAAATCAGAATCTAAATCAAAACTTGTAGAATAAATAAAGTCTTTTGTAGCTTTTGGGTTTTTTGTTTGCGCGTCGTTTGTATCAATTTTAACCCTTTTTACAATAATGTCTTTTGATTTTGTTTTTAACCCTATTTTGTATTTTCCGTTTGAAATTTTTGAGTTGTCGCTTAAATAAATTTTAATTGTTGCTGAACCTTGCGAAGAACCATAAAAAATTTTATCTACTGCAACCAACTGTTCTGATTCTTTAATATTATCAAGAATATAAGCTTCTTTTTCATTAACTTTTATTTTTGTAAAATCTCCGATTTTGCTTATTTCTTTATAACTTACAGCGCTAACAGTAGAAATTAATAAAATTGCAAAAAGTAATGTTAATAATCGCCTCATTTTAACCCCTAATTATAAAGTGATTGTGAATATATAAGGTTATTCTTATACTTTAATCTTTGTAATTAAACCTTTTCTGCCTTTTTTCCAAACTCCAATATATTCATTTTTTCCTTGTTTAAATCTTTTCACAGTAACGTCTTTCCCTTTAATTGTTGTTTTTGATGGCCTTCCTAAAGCTGATTTTCTTGTTTTAAATTCTCTTACTCCTATTCCTTTTTTCTCGGCTTTATCTAAAGCTTGATCTTCTAAAGATTTCTTTTTTAAAACGCCTGAAAATGCAGAAATTTTTCTTTTTCTTTTTTCCCCAAAACGGTTAAAAGATTTTTTAAAGTTAGAATCGCCTTCAGAAATTCTTTGAGCAACTCCATAATCAAATAATTTTTTTATGTTTTCAGAACCTGATTTTAGAAGATTTTTGGCTTTATTATCTCTTGCTAAAGCTTTTTTAAATTCTTTTAAACGCTCTTTGTCGTTTTTTGCTTTTTCAAAATTTCTTAAATCTACTTTCCCGTATAATCTTTCCCAGATTTCTTCTATGTTGTATTCTTTTATCCCCATAAGTGTAATAATAGGCTTTTCTGCTTAATAAATTAACACTTTGATGCTGTATTATATTCGCAAAACTCTACATCTTCATCAAAACAATCTTCTAAAATTTTAGAAGGTATTTTTAAATTGTAATTTGAATTCATAAAAAGTCTGTGTGCTGTGCTTGATTCTTTTAATTCATCAAATTTAGACCTTATTACATCTAAATAAACCGGTTTATTTCTTTCCCCTTTTTTTGCAACCCTCAAAACCCAACGTCTTTTTTTAAAATAAAGAGGGGCTTTTTTAAAACCTCTATCAGCACTTGTTTGAGAAACAATTTCTATTGCTTCATAAAGCGGAAACTTATCTAAACAAATAGCATGAAAAGATTCTTCAGAATCATTTTGAAAAATATAAAAATTCCCTAATTCAAAATAACCTTGTAAAAAAGAAATTTCTTCAAAAACTTCTTCTTTAGTCAATCCATCATAATCTAAAAAAATAACATGCTTCCCATCTTTACACCTTGAAGTCATTCCATAAGTAACTTTATCCGGCTTTTTAGTAGCTAAAAATTGAACAGAAAAAACCTTATTAGTTGTAAACCTAAAAGAAAAAGAATATTTTCCTAAACTAAATTTTTGATAAAAATTCATTCTTTCACCTCTTTTTTTCGCTAATCGAAAAAGGAAACGCCATAAAGAAAACAACATCAACATCTGCTATAACATGTTGTGTTTTTTCCGATACGCTCCCTTTCTCTTTTAGCAACTTAACTTATTGAGATCTCTCTAAATTAAGCTTAATCAAGATCTGGATCTGTGTTTTTTTCTTTCCATTCTTTTTGTATTTGTTCCCAGAGTTCTGGGTTTGTTCTTTTCATAAACTCGTTTCTTATTCCCAGATTCCAGTTTATTTGTTTTAGTGTTTTTGCAATTTCTGTTATTGCGTTTTCTCTTGCAAAATCACTATTGCATTTTTGGCAATATTTATATCTGTCGTCTATTTGTTTTCCGCATTTTTCACATTTTCCCATTTTTATCCTTCTCCTTTAATTTCATTTCATAATAAACCATTATTGAAGCAATAAGCACAGAGTAAAGCATTATTCCTACTAAAGTAATAATAAAATCATTCAAAAATACTCCTAAAAGTAACAAAAAATCAAATATTGCTGAAATTGACCCTATTAAGATTTCTTTTTTATATTTTGAATTTAAAAAAGTGTCTAACCAATTTTTTTTCATTTATTCGCCCTCGTAAATTTGTTTTTCAATGTGAACAAGTTTAAAGCCATGTAAAAAAAGGCCAAAAAATACCCCCATTGAAATTAGTACCGCGCAAAGTTCGTATGCGTTTGTTATTAAAGCTTCTGTCATCGACTAACCCCCTTATATTTTATTCTTTCTTCTACTATATAAGCACATTTATCTGAAACAGGATAATTTT
>Ga0272442_10007746_pt1 | contig 13790 bp, 16 predicted proteins | sample SSMForm2O_FD_200262 | JGI IMG/M metagenome (GOLD analysis project Ga0272442, IMG submission 200262) | Marine sediment archaeal communities from Little Sippewissett salt marsh, Falmouth, MA, United States - SSM-Form-2O | ecosystem: Environmental > Aquatic > Marine > Wetlands > Sediment ...
CCACTCCAGTGATAATAATTTCAAATCCATTTTTTAAAAGATCATCCCAATATTCTTCAGGATTCTTTTGCCAAAGGGGGTTAAAACAATCCAAATCTAAACTATCACATATTTTTTGGATTCGTGAGGCTTGATATGCAGATTCTACTGCACCTGTGACAACTCCATTTATTCCATACTTGACTTTTGCTTTTTGTATTGCAGCAGTTAAATCTTTTAGTTCTACTTCTTTCTCTCCTTTTGTCTTTTGAATTATCAAAGGAATATTTGCAGATTCTGCCTGTTTTTTTACTTTTGAAATAGAAGGAGTGTGAAACATGTAACTTTCAGGATTTTCAGAAAAAATTGCAATTAAGCAGGAAATCTCATGCCCTTGTTCTCTTGCTAAGTATGCTGCAAAGGTCGAATCCTTTCCACCTGAAAAAAGTACTGCTAATTTCATTAAAATAGGTATGCCTTTAAACAAATAAACGTTTGTTGTACACACAGCAAAGTTTGTTGTACACAAAATAGTATGTTTTAAGCATATCCGATTACTTCCTCCTCATGTTTTCTGTTTGATCTCAGTAGTTCCAATCCAGCATTGAATGTTGTATTGTCTATTTCTCCATTGAATAGTTTCTCCAAAAGCGTCTGTGCTTTGGCTTTTACTGGTAATTTACCGTATTCTATTGTCTGTTCTTGATTCCTAAGATATTCTATAGCATCTTGATCTGTGCTATGGTCATATATAAGAGTTGTACTAATGTTCTTATGTCTGGCTATTCTTTGAACTGTTCTAGGATTTACCTTGTCATTCAGTCTTAAGGTTATGGCAGATGGTTTAATTGTTGTATAAGGTGTTACATTCTTTTTTATCCCTGAATTAATGGCTATTCTCTTTGTTATCCTTCTTATGACCTGTGTGCTTTGATATTTTTCTCCTTTGTAAAACCCTTTTGGATGAATCAATAGATAATCCTTGTACTTCGATTTGGGTTTTGTCCTGATTTTCAGATAATCAAATATTGCCTGTTCGAAACGTGGACTCATTGGTACACTTGTATTCCCAACCTTTGAATCTTTGATATAAAGCATATGATTGTCAAAGTCAATATCTAATATTCTAAGGTTAATTAGTTCACCAGGTCTCAAGATTTCATCATAAAGTCCAAGTGTGACGAGATTGTGTAATGGATCTTCTTTCGCTGTCTCCAAGAACTTGTTTTTTTCATGTTCTGAAAAAACCATCCTGTATGCTCTCATCTGTGCTGGTATTGATACTTTAATCTCTGGTTTACCAAACCATTTGTAAAACTTGTTCACACCATAAAGCCATATTCTTACTGTATTCTGTTCATAGTTCTGGTTGATATGGTCTTTCCATCTCTTCAAGTCATCAATTGATGTTTTCTCTAGTAACTTATTGATATAATGGCTATACTGTTTTATGCCATCATAGTATGCTGTTGCTGTGTTTTTCTTTTTCCCATACTCTTGACGAAGATAATTTTTATAAGTTCGTAAAGTATCTTCGTTCATGGTTATGTCACCTCAATATTTGGCGATTGCAAAATATCGTCTTTTTTTCTTTTTATATCATCTCCTACCCTTTCAGGCAAAAACGTATCATATTCTGATTTAATAACTGCTTTGATGCAATCCTTTGATATTCTCTGGTTCTTATATCCATTGTATTCCAGGAGTCTCTCGCTTTTTTCAACCAGATGTTTAACTATAAACTCTAAAAACTGGGATGTCTCTTTCACACTATCTTCTTGAACCTGGCGATTTGTGTATTTTCGCATCAGTTTCCAGATAGTGTGATTATGTAACATCCTATCAAATACCAACTTCAATTAAAAATTCGTTAGATTTACTAGCTTTTCCTTTAATTGAGATCCACAAAATTGAGTTATGACCGTTCAAACCGAGCTTTTTACGAAGTTTTTTTGGTAGAACAGTTCGACCTTTTTCATCGATTTTTGTTTTTTTCCAAATTTGATTATCTAGACGATTGAATTTAGCACGATCTTTAACATTGCTCAAGTCGGTTTTCCTCCTTTAAAATAAAAAAGTGGGAAAAAATACTTTAGTATAGACCAATAAAGAAAACGTTCCAGAACGGCTCTAAAAGGTGCATAAACCTGTTCTGAGGGGGAAATATAGGTCTTATTCATCTTTAGCATCCTCCTCTCGTTTTTTCTTCATTTCCAACCACAATTCCAATGCTGTTCTGAACTCACAATCAACCATGATTAAGCACCTCCCATGAACATTACACCCTTACCAGAGTAATAAGTTAGAATCGCTTCTTGTAAAAGATATTTATAATAACTTTCTGGATCTTTTTTATTCAATTTATTCTTAATAAATGCAATAACAGAGTTTTCGTTGGAGAACCCTTCTTTATCCTTTGTTGTATTACAAAACTCCTGGATTTTTCTAATATCATTGATTTGATCTAGGTTTTTTTGTTTAATGTTGTTGGGGGGTCCTCCATCTACTACCTCTACTCCCTCTACTATTTCAAACAGGCTTTTTCCTTCTAAAATCTGTTTGATTCCTTTTTTATAAATATCATAACGGGTTCTCCCATCAGTTAACCCTCCTTTGAAAAGAACATATCCTTTAAGATGCCCTCCAACAAAAGCATAGAGACGGTTAAGAGTTTTTTTAAAATTATCTGAATCAGGGTTCGAAACAATATTTGCAATAGTCTCAGCAATATCTTTAACATACACTCTTTCTTCTTCGTTATCCCCTCTATCTTTAACACGATCCCATAATTCCTTTAATAAAATATATTCCCAATCATCTGTTAAATCTCGTAGTTTCTCCTGTTCATTTAACTCTTTAAACCAAGTTAAAATATCCTGGTATAGCTTTTCATTAATAACTTCGGCAATTGCCAAAATCGGTTTTATAACCTCAGATTCCCTTGAAGCTAAACTTTCTATCTTTAACAGATCATAACAATCTTTTATTTCCTTCCAATACTGTAAAGTCATGACATAAAGATCATCTCTAAGATCCTTCCAAATTTTATCATCTGGATTTACTGTCCTATCCTTTGCATCTTTATGTTTTAGTAATCTAATAGTTATCAATCTTTCAGGAGTAACTCTATCATGCCCTAAACCATAAACATTATTGAATACTAGATGAGAAAATGACTTGTAAGCATATGGTCTGTTTTTTCTATTCCCATCTGCTCGGATGGTTTTAAATTTCTTGTAATTCACTCGTATATGCTGGATAATAGCGTTTTTTTGCTCCTCTGGTAAAAGATCAAAATCATCTATGAGAATAGTTGCACCAGTGCTTTCTATGATCCTATAGATGGATGCACTACTGAAATCAGCAGAGGATATTGGATTAAACGACAATGCTCGGTAAATCATCAGTTGATTTGTCTTTCCACTGCCTGGATCGGCATGATGGTAAGTTCTACTATTGGCTGAAAACAATGGAAAAAAATAAGATCTCATTATGTCCAATGCTGTATATTCATGAATCCGCTCATCCTCGTACATCATATACTGCTTGTTGAGTGACACTATTTTATCAAACAATTCCTTTAGATCCACAACATAATTTTTTGTATACCATCTCTTTATTGAGTCATTACTCCACCAATAATCCATACAATCAGAAAAAAGAGGGAATCGATAATTTAGGCGAAACTCACCAGTTATATGGTTACTTTCATCTTTACCCCAATCGACATATATTTTTCTATCACTGGTTACTACAGCATCCAATTGTTTTTTTCCATGATCTAAAACCGTTCCGATATAAAACACACCATTATGGATACCTCTACCCATGCTTTCATATGGCGTTCTTTCCTTAGACAATAGTCCTAATATCAAATGATCTTTACCAGTATCAGTAGAGGTAGTAGAGACAGTAGATGTAGTAGATGTAGTAGATATAGTAGATGGGTTGTTTTTATTGTTATCTTCTCCTTTTAAACCCTTTTTATCAACGAAAACAGCGGTTCTTTTACAGGATGGACATCGACCTTTGATGTTTCCAGATTTATCCTTTTTCCGTTTTATCTTAGTGGGGATCTCTGCCTTGCATCGAAAACAATACAGTTTCTTTGACATTTAGTCCTCCTTTTCGTGTTTAACTAAAATTTTCCCTCTCGATAACGTCTGGTATCTAATGGTTATTCCTGATTCATTTTTCAAAATCTGTTTTACTTTCTGTAGGTCTGATAATTTTCCAAAAAGAACAATACCAAGATTGAAATCAAAATCCAATAAATCGTTACAATTAGTTCCTTCTACCATTCCATTCACCTTCTATTCTATTAATTTTACAACAAATTACCATAAAATCAGAGTGAAAAGTAAAGGAGTTCGAAAAATAATATGGGGGATGATCGATAAATTGTTCTTTCAAACCCATCATCCCCATATCCATCGATGGACTCTGAGATTTAATGAAGAATGTACCGGAAAAATTCATTTTATATTCTCCCTACAATATCTATTTATCAAAATACGAATTAATGCTGATCTACTGACCGACAACCAATTTGCAACCTCGTCCAAGAGATTTAATGTCTTACCATCAAAGTAGATTGTTTTAGTTAAGTAATCTTGCTTTTTTTCTACCATACATAAACCATAAACAAAGTATATAAAGGGTTAGTATATATAGTTTACAGTAATTATATTTAAAAACTGTATGAATCAGGAGTAATTAATATGGGCAAAAAACCGATGAGTTTTAATAATCTACTTAACAAACCCTATTACCGAGGCATCATATATCTTCTTAAGGAATTTCAAGATCAAAAAGATGAAAATGGAAAAACTAAAACAATAGGTTTACGTCAGATTCATTTTCGATATGCTCTTATGAACGAACCAAATATATATGAGGACACTAAAAAGAAAATAAAAGATTTTTTTGATAAACGTACTGCGGTATTGCCAAACCAAAAAAAAATAACTGCTCTTGCTTTTCTTCAACAGTTTGGTTACATTAAAAAAGGAAGTGTTAAATCTCCTCAAAAATTAACTAATTATCTTGAATACTTGGTACAAATGGGGATAGTAAAAAAACAATACAATCGTCCATGGACAAGGTATATGTTATCAGAAAAATATTTTGAGGAAACAGATAGAAAAGACATGAAATCATATATCGAAGGATGGCATTATCCAGAAATTATATCTGAACGGAATTTCTATGAAAGTGTTGATAACCCAAATGGTTTTAGACCTAAGAATATAACTCATACTGATATGCCGGGCTATTATGATATACCAACAACTCGATGGTTTCTTTGTGGTTTCTCAACTGAGTTGCTACAGAATCTTAGCCTCGATGAGAAAAAGGTGTTAAACCGATGTTTGACGAATATTGAAAAGAACCTATGGGAAATTATGGAGTTAAAATGTTCAAAAACGAAAACATCCAGAGAAAAACAGATTAAAAAAGTTTTGAGAAAAAACAAGAAAGCACCCTTTCCACATAAAGATAGGTTAGGATTTTATTATAATGCTAAGAAGTTAATAGCTACGACCGAGTACCCAAAAAAGATAATATTGTAGATTCGAAATAATAATCCAATTCCATATAACATAAACTATAAATCCTTATTTAGTTTTTTAGTCAAATGTCTAGTTTGTTTCAACTAACAATTGTTATAGAAATGTTTAAGATAGAAGGTTAGATTAAATGTTGAAAGGGAGGTTATAAAATATGACAGATGGGGGAAAAATGAATAAAAATAAAAATGTTCAAAAAAAAAAATACCCAATTAAGATTTCTGATTGGATTAATTACTTAAATGGAGAGACATCTACAAATATAACTTATTATGCTGGAGTTATAACGATTTTCATACTGATAATAATAACTTTTTTTGAATTAAATACTATGATAGAGGGAATAGATGATTTTGGATTATTTAGTATTTTTTTCTTTTTAGTAATTATTTTTGGTACATTTGCTTACATAGTTAATGATTATTATACAGCCCCTTATCAAGATTTATGTATGAAAATTATTCAGGGAGAAATTACCGAACCAATAGTAATTTTAGAGGAATATAATAAAATTGAAAATGTAAAAAGAAAACGGCTTATTCAAAAATTAAAAATTATGAAAAGAATTCCAAAAGTTAATAATTCGAAATCAATAAAATTGGATGAATCTGATGAAATTATTGAGGAAATTCAGCATCTTAAACATTTGGAAACTGCAATCATTCCAATTTTAGTTGCCATTGCAATTTTTGGTTTACCTCTTTATCTAAGATCATCAAATGCTTTAAGTTTTAGTTTACTTGCTTATGTATTTGGATTTTCTTTTTTCCTAACAATATTTCATCTTAAATCTATGATTTTAAAAGATATGAGGGGGAGATTAGCTGCATTTTTTGTTGATGCTTGTTTTTTATTTATTTTACCAATAGCATCAATATCGATTATTATTCAATATTTATTATTTGGTGAATTAAATATCTTAAATTTTTCTATTTATAGAATTATTGCATTAATTTTAATAATCATTATTGATACATTAATAATATTATTAATTTTAAATAGGAAAATAATCCCTGCTTTTTTAGATAAAATTTTTCCAAAATTATATCTAAAATATGAAATACCAAAATTTTATTTTGACAAAACAAGGAAAAAAGGTAAATAAAATGAATAAAGTAAAACTATCAAAATCAAATATTAGTACTTATATCAAATTTAGCTAAAAATATAACTAAAATATACATTTATATTAAAGAAAACGGAGTTATAAGACAATAGTTGTTTTGAAACTGTAGATTTGAGATCAGAGATTTATTAGGAAAAATTATTGAGGAAATAGGCACAAGGTAAATCGAGTGGAGAGAATGGGGTGATAATACACCCTGTTCCTTTTATGGAACGATTGATGATTAAAAATTAACTCCCCACTCAATAATATATTAGTGATTTCTGGTATAAATATATTATTGCATAGCTGAATTTAATGGCACGAATGTATCAAATAGAAAACAATCGTAACGTTTAAGATAGAATGATAGTTTTGTGATTGTAGATTATGAATGAGAAAAAATATGACTATATAATAGTTGGATCTGGCCCTGGAGGCGCGACACTGGCTAAGGAATTATCTCATAAAACAAGACACGTTCTCATCGTAGAATATGGTCCAAGATTTACCAAGATTGGGCTTAGAGCAACTATACCGATTTATCTTGATAAAAAAAAGAGGTTATTGAGATCCGAAGGGGGAATTTGGATTCAAAGAGCCAGAATTCTGGGTGGCTCATCTTACATCGCGCAGGGGAATGCTGTGACACCTCCTAAGGAAATCTTCAATGAGTGGGGGATCGACCTCTCAGAAGAACTCGCATCTGCCCGGGAAGATCTACATGTAAGTACTACACCTGCACGCTTTGTTGGAGAAGGAACGAAAAGGATAAACGAAGGAGCAAAGTCTCTGGGCTGGGAGATGAAACCGACACCTAAATGCGTAGATTTCAGCAAGTGTATGGGTTGCGGTCAATGTATGTTTGGGTGTCCAACAAATGCAAAATGGACTGCCTTAAATTTCGTTGATGAAGCTATCGAGAACGGAGTTGAATTACTTCTCAACACCGAAGTCAAGCATGTACTGCATAAGGATAAAAAGGTAATCGGCATCAGTGCTGTTCAAGAAGGAAGGAAACTGAATATTTACGGAGAGAAGGTGATACTGTCGGCAGGAGCCCTTGAAACTCCAAGAATCTTACAGAATTCAGGCATCAAGGAGGCAGGGAAAGGACTTTCTTTGGATGTTTTTCAGACAACCTACGGATACACCGAAGATGTAGGCATGCAAAACGAACCTATTCTCGCTACATATTTAGAAAAATTCATCGGGGACAGGGAGCTGTTTGCAGCCCCATACATGTATGTCCCTACCTCCCTTGTGAGGGACGTCGAAGGTGACTTTCCTATAAAGATAGGCATATTGAACCAAATCAAGATTTTTTTGAAAGCAAGAAGAATCAATGAAAATAGGTTGATCGGTATAATGACCAAGATTCGCGATGAAACTACTGGTGAAGTGAGAAACGATGGTACAATCATAAAAGCTCTAACGAATAAGGACAAGAAAAAGCTAGATGAGGCCCACGACATTAACAAAAAGATACTGATCGCAGCAGGCGCAGATCCCAGGACTATTTTCAGAGGTGTCTACGAATCGGGGCACCCATGCTGCACTGCTCCAATCGGGAAAATAGTAGATAAAAATCAAGAGACCGAGATAAAAGGACTATTCATCAGCGATGCCAGCATATTTCCAAGTCCACTCGGCATGCCACCAATACTAACCATTGTAGCTCTCTCAAAAAAATTAGCAAAGACAATAGAGGCCTAAAACCTCCACCTTTCTTTTCTTTTTTTTATATAGTTACAAAAAATAACCTATTTTCCCAGGATTAAATAAGAGATAATAATGCCCTAAAACGTCTGATATGCACGTCAACCCTATTATTTTTGATAGATGTTTTTTTAGGAGATGTATGGTACTACTATATCAAGCGGGCAAAATGATTATCAATTGTAAAGTCATAATGGGTTGTGAGGTCTAGTAGAGATTATTGTATTGATATACGTATGTTTGCATCAATGCATCCCAATCTGCTAGACCTCGAACTCAATAAAATTTTTCAGCAATAATTGTACTAAATTTCACTATGAAAATGATTAAATCTTCCTCAACCTGAGTTCTGTATTCTTAGTAATCCCTGAAGTTATGTTTTTAAAGTATATTGGGTTATGTTACAAAACATAGAGGAATCTAGAAATGGTAGAAAATAAGATAACAATTCCATATCAAATCAAAGGAATAAAACCAAGTGAGAGAAAGGAAGGATATGTCGAAGTATTGATGGAACCAGTAGATAGGCTAGACTATAATCAAGAAGAAGGTTCAGGCAACATTCCAATCCAATTAACAGGTATTAGTCCAGATGGTTCACCTTTTCCACCTGGATTTCAGAATCAGTTAACTCAGGTGCTCAAAAATGCGATGCCTCCAATGTTTAAAGGAAAAAGGAGTTTTGACCCACGAAGACTAATACATGTAGAGTCTGAAATTGATTTCCTTGCAAGAAACTGGAAATACGGAGATATAATTGATGTAACATTGGAAAAAGTGAAGAAAGCTGAGGAAGTAGAGCACCCTAAAGAATAAAACAATAGTTGTTGTGAATTGTAAATCGGGAGGTGAACCATGTCAGATGACTATGCAAGACATGTAGAGAAAAGAATAAAAGAACTGCATGAGAGAATGTTAAACTCTAAACTGCATTCTACAAAGAAGTTCAGGTATTGAATAACCATCTCTTGAAAAGACGGTTTGGGATTGTAGATTTGTAGGGAGGAAAATGGTAGTCCCTGGCTCTGAAGAGGAGAGAAAATATATTGAATATTTAGTAAAGAAATACTTGTTAGATGAATAGTTTAACATTGGAACTATCTTTTTTCTTTCATTGATTCTATTATTCCCTTACCAAAATCTGTTAGCTTGTAAATCTTAAGGTTTTTACTGGCATCAACCTGTTCAACAATGTTCAAACCGATAAGTGATTCATCTTCACGGTATCTGGAATTCATCCCACGCATAGCACCTATAACATTAGTTGAAGTTGTTTTGATATTATAGGCAATATCTGAGGTGTAACTTCCACTGGGATTTATCTCAAAAAGATACTCTGCAATACGTTTCCGTACATTACTTCTCCTTAGAGACCTTACAATAAGAGGTCTCAACATATCTGGAGAGGCAACTGTTTCCCTTTTATCCTGCATCCCATTTCCCAGTAACTAATTTCTATCATATTTCGATTTAAATAACTATCTTTGTACTTGCATAATCACCTATATATCTACTTGCATATGCAGAAGATGATTCAGATGAATACAGTTTTTTACGGATAAACGAGTGGAGAGGATGGGATGCTATTACGCTATGTTCCTATTGGGAGGAAGAAATAGCATGCATAACAACTTAAAATTAACTCCCCACTCAATAATATATTAGTGATTTCTGGTATAAATATATTATTGCATAGCTGAATTTAATGGCACGAATGTATCAAATAGAAAACAATCGTAACGTTTAAGATAGAATGGGCGTTTTAAAATTGTAGATTGGGGAGAAGAAAGTTATGGCAAAAAAATGGAAAAAATATATCACACGGATACCTTTTGCAGTAACAGCAGTATTTTCTATTTTTGCTGGCGGTTTCATTTTGTATGATTTATACATAAGGGGGCTTAATAATGTTGAACCTCGCACAATGACTTATTTGGTAGTCGCATTAATATTTATGGGGATAACTATGATTATCTTAGTGGATGACCTTTACAAAGTTAAAAAATGAATAACCATCTCTTGAAAAAGGCAGTGGATTTGGAGGAGAACCGTATCAGATTTTTTTTACTGTTGCTTTAAAAGTAATAACTATTAAATATTTCGCATTTGTTACTATTCATGTAATAACCTTAAGAGAGACAAAAATGATACTTTATTTAAAACATTGTGACCATGAAGTATTAATTTCTTCGGATGTTTATCAGAAAATTAGATGTCCTATCTGTGGAACACTTGTTGAACCAATCTCAGTCGAACGCCTACGAAGGAAAAAACAAATCGGCGATGAGTTAGAGGAGGGTGAAATAAAGACTGCTGCAGATGATATTTTAAAGGTAGCTGATAAAAAATTCAATCAAGTAAAAAGAAATTATACAGAGGCAACTGATGGAGTTCTAAAGGAATTGTCATTGTTAACTGGCGTGTTTTATGAGTTATATATGTATAAGGCTGCCCGAAATACTGCTCGATTATTGGCTACAGCATATCTGTATCGAGGATATAACCGAGAGGTGAGTATCTCTAATGATTTAAACGAGTTAAAACAAGCTACTGCTTGGTTCCAAGCAACAAAGGATGTGGTAATGGAATCTGTTTCTCATTTATTGACTGGTCGAAAAGCGTTGAAAGCAGAGAACTGTACCGATGGGATTGAGTATGCAAAACTACTTAGAATTGCTATTTTTGAGTTTAATGAAGCATGTATATCTCAAGAACCTTTCTCTTTGAAAAATTTTGATAGGAAGTATACGAAGTTGAATAATGAGTTTGGTTTGATTGATGAAAAAGAGGCGGCGATTAAGGATGTAAAAATTGTATTAAAATCAATTTCTGACTATGCTGAAAGAAATATTAAAGTTGCAGAGAAGACGTTACCAGAAGCAGTACGTGCATGGGGTGAGGTGCAAAAGGCTAAGATTATGGCAGAGGCAATGAAGTATCAGGGTGAGGTAGCTGCAATTTCTATTGTCAAACATGGTGATTTAATTCGCCAGGGAATATCTGAGCTTGGAAATAGTATTGAAAGTGGTCTTCAATCTCTAGGTTTTTCAGTACGGTCTGGGCTGGATGGAGTTGCTGGAGGATTGCATCATGTATCAAGCAGTATCGTTCAGCATGGAAGTATGATGAATGCTGGAATGAATAAGATGTCAAAGAGTATTTTGATAGGTGCGGGTATTCTCGGTGCTGCGGGAATTGGTGCTATGGCAATGGGGTCAAATATTCTTTCAAAATCAGTGGGTTCTGGAGCTAATGTTTTATCGCAGTCGATGGGTACATTTGGCGGTGATGTGTCCTCAGCAATAAGAGCTGGTGCTCCTCCAGAAAGTCAACTTACTGCATTTATTCTTGATAAGTATAAATAATGCTTTAGGGGCGACTTATGAATTTAAATGAATATGAAAAAAGATTGAATCTTTACGAAAAAGATTGTAGAGTGGAAAATGAAAAAGTTAAAAGGTGACTAATGGCATCAGAGCAACTGTTCGAGAAAGAGTTAAAAGATATTGAGAATGCGTATTCATTATTAGCATTAAAAAAAGCTCTAATTCTTTTTAAAAAACGGAAAAAACGTGTTTTGATTGATATAGATATTAAGGAGCGGAAGGGTGAAGGGACAAAAGACATTAGAAGCATGATAGGTTTTGCCGAGAAAAAAAAGGACGAAGTGCTTCAGAAGAAAAAAAAGGATTCATTGAATGACCTTGAGAGGTTTAAACAAGAGTTGGTTGATGAGGATATATCTTTTCAGGATTATGAGTTGAAGAAGAATGCCCTTGAAGACCTTGTTAAATACATTTCAGACTTCAAGGAAAAGGAGGTTTCTGATACAGTATTAAGCCTTACAAAAAAAATAAAGGAAGTCAAGGAACTATATCTTAAAGGTGATATACCAAAGGGTATGTACGATGAAAAAAAGAATATTTGGGAGAAAAAAATCAAGAAAATGGATGAACAAATAAAAAAACAGATTTGCCCAGCATGTAAAGAACCAGTTGAAATCAAATGGGAAGAGTGTAGTAATTGTGGCACAAAGCTTTATGTTCTATGCAGAAACTGTAACGAGGTTTTAAAATCTAATATTACCATTTGTCCATTTTGTAAAATTAGGTTGTTAAATATTTGCGAGAAATGTGGAGAACCTTTTGAGGATAACTGGCGTATATGTCCTGCTTGTGGAAATAAGTTAAATTTATGATATGGAGAAGATATGAGCAAAATATCAGAACCAAAAATTAACAGAAAGAATGTGCTAGAAGAAGTTAAAAGGGAATTTGAAAAAGAAGATTTTATCTATTCATTGATAGGAGAATTATTAGAACATTATTTCACATTATTTTTAGCTCTATGGTTGTGTGCAGGTTATCCATTTATTTATGGATTAAGTATTATATGGCAAAAAAATGACATTGGTTCAGGGTCCTTCTTTATTTTTCTTTCAATAGTTGTTGTTATCATTATTTTTAAAATACGCATTAATTATAAAAAAAAAATAAACCAAAAATTCGATAAAAAAATTAATCAACTAAAGAAAAAATATTATGAAAAACAAAAAGAAAAAAAATTAGAAGAAACAATTATAGAACGAATTGGAAAACATGTAAAAGAAGGTTATATCAAATTATCTCTAAGGAAATTTGCTGAAAAATTAGAATTGACACAACAGCAATTAATAGATATTATAGAAAAACTACAAAAAAAGAGAGTAATTTCAAAAACATACATAATAGAAAATGATTTGCTAATATTAAAAAATCCCCAATCTACTTATAAATGTCCATCCTGTAAAGAAATGGTGAAGAGCCATTGGGTTCTATGTCCATATTGTGAAAAAGAATTACAATAACGGAACGTAAAAATCTATCCAAAAATGTCATAGCTATTTTCTGATTTTTTTCTGTGTAATGAATCTAATTGTATCAGGTTTTTTTACAACATTCCCCATTTTGATACACACTATTGTGCCAATATTTCTACTTGCAGCAATATCTACAAGTCTTTGAGTGACAACACCATCGAATATTATCGTACTAATTCCATAGATTCTTTTTATTTCATAAGTTAGTTCTCTTACAGGTATTTTAGCGATTACATTATCTTCTTCATCGAGTAAAATAGCTTTTAAAGAGCCTGAAATATCATCTAATATACTCAAATAATTTGATTCAGAGTGTTCAACGGGAACTTGTTTTTGAATTTCACCATCTGATTTCTTCCCTTGCGTTTTTTCTTTTTGTATTAAATCATAGCCGCAATAGGGACAAAACTTTGCTGTTTCTTCTAAAGCTAACAAGTCTTTTCCACATTCAGGACAGTAATTGTGCATAAGCAATACCAAATGCATATCAAATATCAACATATTATACCTTCTGTTTATAATAAAAATAAATATCCAAACTGTGGATAAAAACATCAAA
>Ga0272442_10007747_pt1 | contig 13789 bp, 9 predicted proteins | sample SSMForm2O_FD_200262 | JGI IMG/M metagenome (GOLD analysis project Ga0272442, IMG submission 200262) | Marine sediment archaeal communities from Little Sippewissett salt marsh, Falmouth, MA, United States - SSM-Form-2O | ecosystem: Environmental > Aquatic > Marine > Wetlands > Sediment ...
CCCGTTCGGCGACATCCACCCCGAAGAGCAGCATGTGCTCCGTCGGATCGGCCAAACGATCCGCCAGCACGACCTTCACTAAGCCTGTGTTGGCTCGTCCCGATGTGATATTCTTGCGTGCGATGGATGCTCCATCCTTTGCGTCAGCAAAGGGTGGGGAATGGGTGGCTTGTGTCATGCGGGCCTGCGGGTCCGATATAACCACACCCCTCCAGCCGCCAAGGCGTGACAGCCTGCACCTTCACCACGAGCCTTAAAACATCCGCAATATACCCAGATTGTGTATTTTGCCTTTTGCGAAGTTAGATCGTAGCCTGATGATGGCGGCATGGCCCCAAACGGCCTTGTCGTCTGTCCGCTGACCGGGTCGAGAGACAACGCAACGGCGTGTCCTCTGCCGGTTTGGCGGATATGGGGTGCGGCAGAAAGGGCTGGACACGTCGGCAAGGCTCGCGCCGTTAGGAGGATAGTCATGCGTTACCGCCACATATCCGCTTGGGTAATGGCCTTGACCGTTCTCGCCGGATTGAATCTCGCATCCTCGCTTGCCCTGGCCGAGCCGTTGCAGTGGACCGACGGCCCGGGCGCCAACGGGCATTACTACCAGCGGGTAACCCGTCCGCTGTCGTGGGCCGACGCCAAGGCGGCCGCCGAGGAAATGGAGTGGCCGCCCGGCTCGGGCGTGTTCGGCCACCTGGCCACCATCACGTCCGCCGACGAGCAGGTTTTCATCGAGGCGTTCATTCTCGCGCCGCCGATAGAGGCCCGCCTGCCCGCGTGGATCGGCCGATGGCAGGACAAGGACGCGCCCGACTTCGCCGAGCCCGACGGCGGCTGGCAGGGCATCGAGGTGCCCTACCCGCCGTACGACGAGGGCCAAACCTACGCACATTGGTGGCCCGGCCAACCCAATAACTGGCCCATCGCGGCAGAAGACCGTGCCGAGATGTATCAAACCGCCAGCAACGGCCGGTATGGTTTCTGGAACGATCAGTGGGGCGTCTTCTCTCGCGAGTACATCGTCGAATGGGGCCCCGAAGACGCCGGTGACATATCGGTCTCCGTCGACATCAAGCCCGGCTCCTGCCCGAACCCATTCAACCCCAAGAGCCGGGGCATGCTGCCGGTCGCCATCCTGGGGACCGAGGATTTTGACGTATCGAACATCGATCCCGATACCATCCTGCTGGTCCGCGAGGGCGTCGATGGCAGCGTGGCTCCGACGAGGGTGGGCTTCGAGGACGTCGGCACCCCCATCGACGGCGAGGAGTGCGAGTGTCACGATGCCGACGGCGACGGATTGCTTGACCTCTCGCTCAAGTTCCGCACGCAGGAAATCGTGGCCAACCTCAACGGCGGTGCTCTGCCCGACGACGAGGTGGTTTCACTTACCGTAATAGGCAGTCTCGAAACTGGCGAGCTATTCGCCGGGTCCGATTGCGTGCGGCTCGTGCCCGCCAATATGATACCGGATAGACTTCCCGACAACTTGCCCAAAGGCTGCGGCAACAGCGTGGCTCTTCCGCTGCTTGCCGTCGGGGCGTTCTGCACCTTCGCCCCGCGCCGCACACGCAACCACCGGCGATAAGATACGTGCCCCGGGTCCGTCCTCTTCGGACCCGGGGCGCACAACTCCCCATCTGCGACTCTTCGGGTAAGCGACGAATCTGCGCATAACGTAGGGCGGGTTTCACCCGCCATTAGGAATCCGGTTATGCGTAGGGCGTGTCCCGACGTACGTCGGGATTGCACACGCTCTATGACGAGTCAGATGCTCACGCTCGTGCTGAGCGAGCAAGGCGAGCCGAAGCGCCGTTCGCGTGAGCATGTTTCTTGTGGGTGCCCCGTTGCTTCCAGCAGCGGGGGACCGACACGGCGCCTCATCCTCTGGGCAGGCAATAGGTCATCAGCCGAGTTGTTTGCGGAAGCGGGTCAGGCTCAGGGCGATGATGATTGCGCAGCAGGTCAGCAGGCCGATGACGTGCGGGATCAGATCGCGCAGGTCGGCCGCACGAAGAATCACCCCGCGAAGGATCTCGATGAAGTACGTCACCGGCAGGGCGAAGCTGATCAGGTAGATCGGTAGCGGCATCTCGGCGCGGGGGAACATGAAGCCCGACAGCAGTACCGACGGCAGCATAATCATGAAGGCGAACTGGATGGCTTCCAACTGCGTCGTCGCCAGCGTCGAGATCAGCAATCCTAATCCCAGCGCGGTGATGATGAACAGCGTGGCCAGCACCATCAGCAACACCAGGTTGCCGTGGATCGGCACGCCGAACAGGGCCACCATAAGCGCCAGCACCAGCAGCAGTTCGCCGAAGGCCATCAGCGCATAGGGAATCAACTTGCCGAACAGCAGGGCCGACCGACTCACCGGCGTGACAAAGAGCTGCTCCAACGTGCCCAGCTCGCGCTCGCGCACGATCGAGAAGCTGGTCAGAAATAGCAACACAAGCTGAAGGATGATCGCCACGAGCCCGGGCACGAAGAAGTGGGCGCTCTCGAGGTTGGGGTTGTACAGCAGGCGAGTGCGGACCTCGATCGGCAGCGCCGCCTGGCCCGACGGACCGCGGGCCGGCGCGACCTGCAACGCCTCGCCCGTCGCCCGTGCTCGGTTGACCGACATCAACGTCCCCAACAGATTGACCGTGTTCAACGCGGTGGTGGCCACCTGCGAGTCGCTGCCGTCGATGAGCACCTGCACCCGGGCCTGCTCCCGCGCGAGCAGCCGTTCGGAGTAGTCGGCCGGTATCAACACCCCCACCTTGGCCCGCCCGCTGTTGAGCGCACGGCGGAACGACTCGTGGTCCTGCACCCGCTTGACCACCTGAAACGTGTCGGTGTTGACCATGGCCTCGACAAATCGCCGGCTCTCCTGGCGGCCGTCGAGGTCGTACACCACCGTCGGGATGTTCTGGATCGTCACATCGATCGCGTAGCCGAAGATGGTGAGCTGAAGGGCGGGCACCGCAAACGTAAAGAAGATCGTCAGCCGGTCGCGCCGGATGTGGGCGAACTCCTTGAACAGTACGGCGCCGAACCCCTTCACGATTGCCCCTCCAGCGCCGCCGCCTGCGCGCGGCTGAGAATGACGAACACGTCCTCGAGCGTCGGGGCGATCGGCCGAACGGTGGCCGACGCGTCACCCTCGGCGATGCGTTTCAGCAGATCGTCCGGCTCGACTTCAGCGTCCAGGAGCACGTGCAGCGCGTCGCCGAACAGCGTGGCGTCGCGCACGGCGGGCAGCTTGCGGGCACGGGCCAGCGCCTCGGTCGGCTCGGCGCAACGAACCTCCACCCGCCGTGTGCCGGCCGGCGTGACGTCGGGCACCGACTTGAGCTGATCGGGCTTGCCCACGGCGATCAGCTTCGACAGATAGATATACCCGACGTGCGTGCATCGCTCGGCCTCGTCCATGTAGTGGGTGGTCACCAGCATCGTCACGCCGCGATGCGACAGGTCGAACAGCAGGTCCCACAGGTCGCGCCGGGCGACCGGGTCGATGCCGGCCGTCGGCTCGTCGAGAAACAACACCTCGGGCTCGTGGATCAGCGCGCAGGCGAGCGCCAGTCGCTGTTTCCAACCGCCCGAGAGGTTACCGGCGAACCGGTCGACGTAGTCGCCGATGCCGGTCAGCTCGACAACGGCGTCCTGCCGCTCGCGCTGTCGCGCGGGGTCCAGCCCGTAGATCCGCCCGTAGAACTGGAGGTTTTCGCGGACGGTCAGGTCGCGGTAGAGGCTGAACTGCTGCGACATGTAGCCGATGCGCTGCTTCACGCCTTCCGGATCCTCGCGCACGTCGATGCCCAGCACCGAGGCCGTCCCCTCGCTCGGCGCAAGCACCCCGCAGAGCATGCGGATGATGGTCGACTTGCCCGATCCATTCGGCCCCAACAGCCCGAAGATGTTGGCACGCTGCACGTCGAACGATACGTCGTTGACGGCCGTCAGGTCGCCGAATCGTCGCGTCAGTCCGCTGGCTGCGATGACCGCACCGTTCATCCGCCCGCCACCTCATCCAACAGAACGTCGGCGGCCATACCCACGCGCAGCACGTCCAGCCCCTCCTCCAGCGTGACCTTGATGCGAAACACCTGCTTGCTTCGCTCTTCGGGCGTCTGGATGTTCCGGGGTGTGAACTCGGCCTCGCGCGAGATAAAGCTGACGCGAGCGGCAAACTTCCGGCCGGGAAAGCTGTCGACCATCACGGGCACGCGCCGGCCGAGCGCGACCTGACCGAGCCTGGCCTCGGGCACATAGGCTCGCACCCACAGCTTCGACGGGTCGAGCAGCGAAACGGCTGGTGCGTTCGCGGCAACCAGGTCGCCGGGCTGGAGGTCAACGGCTTCGACGACGCAGTCGCAGGGCGCGGCGACCGTGAGCTCTCCGATCTGCACCTGGATGGCTTCGACGTGGGCCTGTCTGGCGGCGACTTCGGCTTCGGCTTTGGCGACGTCCTCGGCGCGGTAACCGTCCTCCAGCAGCTTGAGCGCCGCTTCGGCCCGCGCCAACGCGGCTTGCGCTTCGGCGATTTCCTCCTTGCGGGTACCCTCCTCCAGCAGAGCGACTCTTTGCTCAGCGGCGGCCACGTCGGCCCGCGCCGTCTTGAGCGATCGCACAGCTTGGTCGAATTCGGTGGGTGCGGCCTGTTCGGCTTCGCGCAGGCGGGTCAGCCGGGCGTATTCGGACTCGGCCAGTTCGAGGCTGGCCTTGGCGGCGTTGAGTTGCTCGCGGGCAATCTCGATCTCGGCCGGACGAGGCCCGGCGATCAGCTTGGCGAGCGTGGCCTTGGACTGGTCGCGCTGCGCCCGGGCCTGGGCGACCTCTTCGGCTCGATAACCTTCCTTCAGGCGGGCGTGTTCGGCCTGGGCGGCTGCCAGGGCTGCGGTGGCTTCAGCAAGACGCTGACGCAGATCAAACGGATCGATCCTCAGCAGTGGCTTGCCTGCCTCGATGGATTGACCCTCGGCCACGAACACCTCGGCTACACGTCCGCCGACGCGCGAGCCGACACGAATCTGATCGGCCTCGACCAGGCCCGACACGATGAATCGCTCGGGTCGACTCTGCGTCCAATACAGCCAGCCGATGATGCCGGCGGCGACCAGCACGAAGGCGATGACAAGTCGGCGCATGATGATTGCATTCCCAAGTAACGTGTTGCTTGACAGGGCAGAGGCCCGACCTCGCCCACAGGGTACCGCAAACGACCGTCGCGGCCTAGCCGTGAACGATCGACGTGTGCGTCAAAAGGAAGCGCCGTACAACCCCGCGTAGAAGGTGACGACCCGAACGGCTACGAAAATGACGATCAGGATGTACAGAATGCGCGGCACGATTCGCGCCAGGTCGGCGAGCGTCATCTCGGCCCGTTCGCCGGTCAGTTTGGCCAGGCGCAATGTGACCTCTTCCAGCGAGCCGCTCTCCTCGCCGACTTCCCAGGCCTGCACGAACTCCGGCGGCAGGCTGCGGGGCAGTCCGGCCGACACACTCTCGCCGCCTTTGGCACTGCCAGCGCCTTTCATCAACAGGCGGGCGACCGCGGCGTTGCCGACCAACTCAGCGGCCGTCCGCGACGACTCCACGATTGGCACACCCGCGCCGTAGAGAAGGTGAAAAGTCCGACAGTAGCGGCTGAGAGCGAGGTTCCGCAAAGCCCCGCCCAGCAACGGCACGTGCAGCCATATCGCGTCCATCAGCAGGCGGATCGGTCCGGTCTGCGGCGTAAAGCGGTAAAGAGCGTAGACGACCGCAAACGGCATGTAGAAGCACCCCAGTATCGACGCGGCGCCGAGAAGGTACGCCGTGCCGCTGATCTGCCCCAGCAGCAGGGCCGGGGCCGAGGGGATCAGCACGGCCGCATGCAGCAGGATGACGGGGTAGATCATGTTGCTGATGATGGTCCGGCGCATCCGCAGGCGGAATCGGTACCAGTCGGCCAGCAATTCGAGGACCTCGCTCAAATCTCCCGATCGCTCGGCTGCTTCGATGGTGACCACGTCGAGCCGGCTGAACGCCCGGGGATGCCTGGCCATGGCGGCGGCCAGACCCTCGTCGAGATGCTCGGCCATGTTCCGCGTCGCAGCAGCCAGGGGCGAGCGAACGTGCCCGCCCGCAGTGCGAAGGGCGCGGTCCAGCGGCACACCCGACGACAGCAGGATCGCCAGGTTGTGGTAAATGTCGGCGCGGGTTAGAGCCATAGCGATCCTTATTGAGCCGGCCCGGCGGGCCTGTAATCGCTGACCATCTCGCCCAGACGGATCATCTGAAAGATGTCGGCGTTGGTGGGCAGGATGTCGCCGATGTTGAGGATCACGCGGCCGCCGAACGCATCGAGGATCCGCCGGCCGAAGTCCAGGACCACCCGATCATCCACGTTCTGGGTAAACAGCGTAGCGGGCACGCCGCAATAGGCCCGCATATTCGCCGGCAGGGCTTGGGCCAGCTCCTCGGGCTCGTAGTTCATCATGGGAGCCGGCGTGCAGCCGTCGAGCAGGTCGAAGCCGGTCTCACCCAGCAGGGCGAAGTAGCCTTTGAAATTGCCGTCCAGGTGGGTCGAGACGATCTTGCCAGCCTGGTGAAGGATTCGGTTGAGCTTCTGGTAATGGGGGATGCAGAACCGACGGTAATACGGCGGTGCGATCAGGTTTTCGTCGGCGTGGTCAGACAGGATGACAATTCGTGCCGGGCTCTCGGCGGCCAGCCGGGCGAGTTGGAGGTCGTACTGCTCCTGGAATTCCATGAAGTCCAGGATGGTCTGCGGACTGTCCTGAAGGGCGTAGATCACCTGCTCGAAGCCCATGTATTCGTGCACGAGTTTGCCGAAGGGCGAGCGCATCAGGGTGATGTCGATCACGCCCTGCTCGCCGATGGCGTCCAGAACGGCCTGGGCGCGCTCGTGTCGCGGCACGAAACGGGAGCGCTCGACGGCATACTGCATGATCTCCAGGTCGGCCAGGTCCTTGATGAAGTGCGTCGTCGGCCCCCACGAGCCGTCGTCGGCGAGCGTGTCGACCTTCTCCAGTTCACCCTTCGGGCAGCGGATGTGCGTGATGCGGTGCCGGCCATCGTCGGCGACCGTCTTCTCGACGCCGTCGTACTGGGTCTCGAACCAGTTGTAGACGTGCAGCGGCAGACCCCAGCCGAAGTGCTTGTACAGGTCCAGGAAGGTCATGTCGGCGAACTGCTCGGGCATGTCGCCGGCGACCTGGTGAATCGGATCGTCGTCGGCGATGAACGCGCCCGAGCCGTGGTGTCGCGGCTGGCCGGGCGGCGTACGGCGTGCGGCATACCAGTTGGTGATGTCCGGGAAGAAGGGCGGCCGGTCGGTCGGCTCGCCGGCCATCACGGCGAAAAATCGCTGCCGATTGGTCATCGTGTCTACGTCTCCTTGCAGGCGCCACAGGCAAGATTATTGCCGATCGCGCCGATTACAAGTCGCCCGGCGCCGCCTCGAACAGCTTCATTGCAGTTGCCAGCGGCGGCGGAGCAGCCATTCGCACGTCACCAGCACTGCAAATCCGACCAGCAGGGCAAAGGGATGGTCGAACAGGTTGAAACTCCACCGCGGGTGCATGGCGGCGAACCGCTCGGCGTGTCCATCGAGCAACCCACGAAGCACTCGCCCCAGATCGGGTAGGGCGGCGTATCGGCCACCCGAAGCGAGGGCGATCTGCTCCAGCAGGGCCTGGTTGAGCGAAAGCGCCTGCATCTCATCGCCCGGCGGCTCGACGAACAGGTCAAGCTCGTCCGAACCCAGCGACTTACCGTCCTTGGTCGCCTCGACCGACAGAGAATACCGTCCCGGCTGCGGCGGCGGACAGGTGCAGGCGTAGTGGCCCGACCTGTCGGCCGAACGCGGCATGGGGATGTGCCGACTGTCGCCATCTTGGCCGGCGATCGTCGCCGAAACCTGTGCGCGGTCGACCAACTGGCCGAGTTCGTCGCGAACGATGGCGGCAACCTCGATATTGCGACCAAACGGGTAGGATGTGCGGCCCATGCGAATCTGCACCGCCGGTCCGTGGCGCTCAGACGGATCAACCTTGGCCAGCCAGCGGACCATTTGCCCCCAGAAGCGATGATAGACCGGCTCGTCGAGCAGCTTGCGGGCCAGGCACCACTGGCTGGTGGTGTCGGCGGTGAAGACGGCCGATCGCCCCGCCCCGAAGTTCTGCACCGCCAACACGATAGGCGCCGGCGCCTGATCCGGTTGTGGCGGAACGGTGGCCAGCACGGCCGCGCCCGGCTTGGCTTGGTCGACGATTACGCATCCCCGCAAGGCAGGCAGGGCGTTGGATTGGTCGGCTTGGAACGCTTCGGTCAGTCCGCGGAAGATTGGATGCCCGCGCCCTTCGGCCGTCAGAGTCGGCAGGAATGGCTTGGTGTACTGCCGCGCACCACCGTCGGGCAGCGTCTCGCCACCAACCGAGACGGGCAGCGCCTCCTCGATGGGTGTGTCTGCGTACAGGCCAGGCCCGAGACATCGCTGACCGCCGATGGCCAGTAAAGCGCTGCCGTCTCGAACCGCGTCCCGGATGCTCGACATCCGCCCGCCGGTGAGCTGCACGGCATGGACGTCGCCGATGATGATGACCTCAAACCGTCGGATGAACTCAGCGAAGGCCTGGACGTCTGTAGGCCATTGGGTGGGTCGCTCGCCCGCGACCGAACCGCCGAGCGTCCACACGCCGGCTTGGCGTTGCTCGACGGTGAGCAGCTCGATGCCTGCATCGCCGCTGAGGTAATCACGAAGGAACTTGAACTCCGGTCGGAGTCGGCCCTCCAGATAGAGCACCTTGACCATCGGGTCGACGACCTGAAGGCTGAAGCTGTGGTCGTTGTTGTGCGTGATCGGTTCAGCCGGATCGGGCTCGACCGAAACCGTCAGGCTCTCGCGGCCGACCGTAGTGGGGGTGAAGGCAAGTGCGACCAGATGCTCCTCCGTCGAGCCGCCCAGCACGAGTTGCTCGCGGGCAAGTTCGACTTCGCCTCGGGTGAGTCGCACGGCCACCGCCCGGTTGGCCAGCCCATGGGCAGTGATGCGGGCCTCGATCTGACAGAGATTACCGACCGCCGTTTCCGGCGGCGCATCCACCGCCGTGACCGCCACGTCGGGCACGCTCTGTTCAAGGTTGCTGCCGACCGCGATGGCAAAGACCGGCCATGGCAGTTCCTCGGCTGCGGCAACGGGATTGTCGCCATGGTTGTGGTTTCCGTCCGTCAGCAGGCACACCCCCAGGACCGGCGCGTCGTGGCGGGGCGCCGCCCGCAGCGCCGCAGCCAGGTCGGTGTTCCGACCGGACGGGGCGAGGTCCGGCAGGGCGTCCGGCGAATCCACGGGCCGCACGTCGGTATCGAAGATGAAGCAATCCGCCGTGAGTTTGTCGGCCAGATCAGCCAACTCACGTCGCCAACTCTCAACGGCTCGGTCATAGCGCGAGGGCCCGTTAGGCGAGTCCTGCACGCTCATCGACTCGGAACCGTCAACCAGGACAGACACCATGGGCCGCACCGAGCTATAGGAGGCGCTCTGCACGGTCGGGCGAAACAGTGCCAGAAGGATGGCTGCAACGGCCAGACCCCGCAGCGTCAGCAGGCACGCGGAGCGTCTCGCGCCCAGGTAGGGGTATACTTGGCGGTGAAGGACCGCAACGGCTACACAGCAGACGACGGCGCTGCCGGCCAGCAGGGCGCGGGGCTCGCGAAGCTGCGGCACGGCGACTGTGAGCACCAGGAGCAGCGTGCAGGCAGCGGCGGCGCCGGCGGCTACGACGTCGTCGCGTGTGCGTGGGAGACCGCGCCGCCACGTGCGCACGGCATCGAACGCGACAAGCAGCGTGATGACAGCCAGCGCGGCCACGATCAGGCCGATATCCAGGTCGCCGGGGAATTCCACACCCAGTCGAGGCATGCGGTTCACCTTCATGAACCATTATCAGGCTGAGTGATCCCTCGGCAATGGTGAACACGCGACGACGAGGGCGCGAACTTCGCCGGCGTCCTGCCTGGCCATGACTGGTTCGATATAGCGGCTGCGCCACGGAGCGAATCTCACGCCTCGACCAGAGGCGGCATCAACCGCGGCGCACAATCTCCATGCCGGAATAGGTCTCGCAGAGCCGATCGAGATTGGCCGGGGCAATGGCTACTCTGACGCGGAGTCGAGAGTCTGCCATCTGCTGTTCGATAACCTCCGCATCGCGATGCAAAGCCGACAGGGCGGCGCCGTCGTCGAAGTCGATGAGCACCTCGGCCGAAACACGCTGCACGCGCACGCGGCCAAGCACATCCTCGATCAGCAGGTGCAGACCCTCGCCGGTCTTCGCCGAAATCGGGATCGCCTCGGGGCGGCCGGCACGCAGCACCTGGAGCATGGATGGATCGCTCAGCGCGTCGGTCTTGTTCAGCAACAGTACCGCGGGCTTATCCGCGCAGCCCAGTTCCTCGAGTACCTTCTCGACGGCCTCGATCTGTCGCTGCACGGCCGGGTTCGATACGTCGGCCACGTGCAGAAGCAGGTCGGCATGGATCGTTTCCTCGAGGGTAGCCCGAAACGAGGCCACCAGATGGTGTGGAAGCTCGCGCACGAACCCCACCGTATCGCTCAACAGTGAGGTGATGCCCCGCCCCAGCGCCCACTGGCGCGTGCGCGTGTCCAAAGTGGCAAACAGCTTGTCTTCCACCTTGACGCGCGAACCGGTGAGGGCGTTCATCAAAGTGCTCTTTCCGCTGTTGGTGTATCCCACAATCGATACGGTGAAGCATTCGCGGCGGCTGCGAACCTCTTGCAGTTTGCGGCGATCGATCCGGGCGAGTTCGCGCCCCAGCGCCGTGAGTCGATTCTGCACGAGGCGTCGATCGATTTCGATCTGACGCTCGCCCGGACCACGGGTCCCGATCCCGCCGACCGAGCCGGCCTGGGTGCCCCCGCCGGCGCCGGCGATTCGCTCGAGATGGGTCCACATGCCGCGCAGCCTCGGCGCGGTGTACTCCAACTGGGCTCGCTCGACCTGGAGCCTCGCCTGATGCGTGCGGGCGTGCGTCGCGAAAATGTCCAGAATCAGTTCGCTGCGATCGACGACCTTGCAGTCGGTGATGTGTTCCAGTTCCCGAATCTGGGCGGGTGACAGATCGTTGTCGAAGATAATGACGTCGGCCTCGTGGGCGTGGGCCTGCTCTGCCAGTTGCCCGGCCTTGCCGCGACCGATGTAGCAGGCTGGGTTGATCCTCTCCCGCCGCTGGATCAGATGGCCCACCACGCGCGCACCGGCCGTCGTCGCCAGTGCGGAAAGCTCGGCCAGCGGGTGGGGATATTCCTGCTCCGAGCCAGGCAACAGCAGCGCGACCAGCATGGCCCGTTCCTGGCGGACGGAGAGTTCGTCTCGTTTCAAGTCGCCCAAGATGCTCCCGTTACGGTGCCCGTCGGGCCGGCAAGGACGGATCGATCTTACCGAGTTCCGCTGAGCTTGCCGGACCGCTCTATTGTACAAGCCCGATTCGGAGGGGGCAACGCGGTGGGCCGACGCGGCCGGCTCGTCCGGCTGCCGTGGGGCAATCAAATTGACAGGCCTGGGGCGTCCTCTACAATGGGGCCGCTGCCGTCGGTCCAGGGCGCAGGAGCGGGCCGATGGCGAGCTTCATCGTGAAGCTCACGCGTCCCTCCAAACAGGTTGTACACGATCAGTCGTGAGGACCGATCCGGTGTGGGTGGCGAATTCAATCAGCAGCAAACGGGTCCGGGGTCTGTGTGGCGGTCTGGCCGTTGTTCTGTGCGTATGTGGCTGCCAGCAGCAGTCGGTGCAATCTGAGCCGGTCCGGCTGACGCAGGTCGAGCCGAGTGCAAACCAGCAGCCGGCCGAGGTCGGTCAGGAACAGGTCGACCCCGTGCGCGACCTTGCCGCCACGACCGAGCCGTCGCAGACGCAACTGACCGGACCGGTGTCGACCTCGCAAACGCCTCCTATGAAGGACATGCGAGAGCTGCTGCCCGACCCGACGGCGGCGTCGCGGACGCTGACGGACCGATTGGAGCGGATCCGGGATGCCGAGCGTCTCAGCGCGTTTCGCGCAACGAAGAAACTCACCGAGCAGCATCTAGCGGAGATCGAGCGAGCCAATACGGTCTATCTTTCGCTGGCCGAGTGCGTGCGGCGGGCGCTGGCGAATAACCTGGCCATTCGCTTCGAGGGCTACAGCCCGGCCATCGAGACCACCAGGATCGTCGAGGCGGAGGCCCAGTTCGATCCCCAGGTTTTCTTCAATTTCACCGAGAACAAGCAGAACTTGCCCACCGGTGTTCCGGAGATCGCCGGCACGACGACCGACACACGCTCGATCAACACCGGGCTCGGCAAGCTGCTGGCTACGGGTGCGACCGTTCAGGCGGGGTACGGGTTCTCGCGAACCGATACCGATACGGATCTGACCGGGGAATGGGGAAGCCTCGACCCCGCATACACGAACAACTATGCGCTGGAGATACGCCAACCGCTGCTCCGCAATTTCGGTATCGACTTCAACCGCGCCCAGATTCGCATCAGCCGCAATAACCATGAGATCTCCGTAGAGCGTTTTCGCCGGCAGGCGCAGGATACGTTGCTGGAGGTGGAGAGCCGCTACTGGGAACTCGTGCAGGCAAGGCGCCAGGTAAGCATCGCGGCCGAGGTCCTGGCCGAGGCCGAGGCCCTGCTGGATACGGTCGAGAAACGAGTTATCTTCGACTCGATTCCGGCGCAGATCCCGCAGACCGAGGCCCGCGTGGCGGAACGCCAGGCCGAGTACGTGCGGGCCAAGGCCGCTGTCCACGATGCGGAAGATCGACTCAAAAACGTGCTGAACGACCCGCAGCTCAACGCCGCCGAGGACCTCGAGATCGTCCCCACCGAGAATCCCGTCCTTGAACCGATGGTCGTCGATACGTTGGCCGAGTTGCAGACCGCTCTGGAGAGCCGCAGTGAACTGCGAGAGGCCGAGCTCCAGATCAAGAACGCGCATATCGCGCTGGGCGTGGCCAGGAATCAGGCCTTGCCTCGATTCGACGTGACCTTCCGCACCACCTTCAACAGTCTCGGCTCAAACCCGGATGACGCATGGGACAAGCTCAACGCCGCCGACTTCATCGAGTATATGGTGATGCTCGAATTTGAGTGGCCGATCGGCAATCGAGGCCCGCGGGCGGCGGTCCGGCGAGCGCGGCTCGAGCAGTCCCAGGCGCTGGTGGGCCTCAAGAGGGTCACCGAGGAGATCATCCTGAGCGTCAACCTGGCGGTTCGAGATCTCCAGACCAGCTTCAATGAGATCATGCCCAATATCCAGCAGGCTCAGGCGTCGGCCGAGTTCATCCGCATGCTCCAGTTGCGCAAGGAGACGATGGACGCCAACACGCTGAACACTATTTTCGGTTCGCAGGAATCGCTGGCGGCGGCACGCGTCCGCTTGCTGCAAGCCTTGGTGGGTTACAACATCGCCATTGTCAATTTGGAACGCTCCAAAGGCACCCTGCTGAAGTACAACAATGTGGTGCTGACCGAGGCCGACTGAGCAGGCCTTGCAGCCCGGCGCCGGGTGGCTGTGTCGGGCCGGCCTGATCCAAGCGGTCCGGTAGGTGTGCGGGAAGGTGCCGGCCTCGTGTCTTCAGGAAGCCCGATCATCAGTCTCCTGCCGTGGAAGCTGGGTGAGGCCCCGCTCCTGGTGAGTGCCCTCCTGGTGGCTCTGGCTTTCGTCCTGGGCATCGCTATCCGCTGGGCCGGGCGTGGCGAAGCGGGCATCCGGCTGCTGGCGGCGC
>Ga0272442_10007752_pt1 | contig 13785 bp, 8 predicted proteins | sample SSMForm2O_FD_200262 | JGI IMG/M metagenome (GOLD analysis project Ga0272442, IMG submission 200262) | Marine sediment archaeal communities from Little Sippewissett salt marsh, Falmouth, MA, United States - SSM-Form-2O | ecosystem: Environmental > Aquatic > Marine > Wetlands > Sediment ...
CGATCGGTCGTGCTGCTGCGACTGCAGGGCAACCTCTGCGCCTGTCAGACGGAAAATGATCTGTTCCGCGATCGAGTGCAGGGTGTTTTCGCTGGCCCCGCGTTCGGAAAAAGTCAGGCTGCGGGCCTCGATCACGTCGATCAGACGAACCGTGATCAGCACGTCATTTCCCAGGAACACGTACTCCCCCCGCAGCAGGTAATCCGCTCCCAGGATCCGACCGACCTCGATGGCCTTGTTCTGATCCTCCGCCAGGTTGCTCAGCTGCAGCTCCTGCTCCCGCAGGATGGCGTCCAGATCGCTGCGGTTCACCACCTCCATGTCCCGGGCCCCGGATAAATCGAACAGCAGCAGGCCCCGGATGATCCCCTCCAGGTAGTCGTAGCGGGGATTGGCGCTCAGATTATCGATGGACAGAAAGGCGATATTGACGGGAAGGGATAGGGCGGCAACCGGCGCAAGACACATCAGCACGAGCACAGAGATCAGCAACGTGACAGGCAGCGGACTGTGACTTCTTCTCTTCATTCGCAAGGTTTCCCCTTCAAACTCAGGAAAATTGTTCAACTACATATTAAGGATCTGCGGGTAGTTGAGCCTACCCTCTGTACTATGATTATTCCAGGATCCGAATCTCCGTGCAAGGGCGACAAGCTTCAGAACCCTTGCTATCTAACAAAGGCAACCCTTCTCCGCATCACTCCGGTTCGACCAGCAGCACCGGTTCCGTTCCTTGCACGCTTGATTCGTTTGAATGGAAGGTCAGGGCATCCGCCACATTGCTGAAGATTACAATGCCGTTTGCCAGCTCATCCCTTTTCCCGCTGAAAACCTCCCCAAGGGGAATCTCTATATACTCTGCAACAGGCGCAAAAGCAGGAACAATGAACTTGGTGACCCGCGAATCATCGTAGAAAACACCGGGATTATTGACAGTATTGTAGAACTTGGAATCATCGGGATCCGGCTCCCAATCGCTCTTGATGCGATATATGGACAGCTGCGTGGTTACTGAAGGAGTAGCAATGACCCAAAGCCTCAAGTGGGAGTCAGCAACGACCCTCGGGAAATTGTCGGTATCAAAACGCAGCAGTATGTTTTTCGAGTTTTCCCAGACTAGCAGCTGCGTTAAGGCCCCTTCCCAGAAAGGAGAGGTGCTATGTGCGTATCCGTCTATGGTCGGATGGAACGATAAAAGCTCACTCTTGGGATCAGCGGGATTCCAGCGATCTTCCAGCGGGGTGAAAAATACTCCACAGGATAACAGTGCCGATAGAATGATGACTATTAGAATTGTTTTCAAAATTCTGTCCATTACACTCCCCCCGTTTCTAGTAGGATATCCTTAAGACCATCCCTTGGGGCAGCGGGAGCAGCTGAAGCTGCTCGAATCGCAGCTTCTCCGGCCGCAGAGGAGCCGCTTGCGCATCTGCTTTTCCGCGACCGATATCCGCAATAAACGGCAGAACCATACCGATACCACCCGCAGCCCACAGGCTATAAGATAGTACACTGTTGCGGATATATCTTGTGTAGGCCTCTTCATCTCCCCCGCTCTCGAAGTGCTTCTGCCTGGCATTCAGGGCAAGGGTTCGGGTCACGCTTCCCAAACCTACCAGGGTCGTGCCCGCTGTCAAGATCGCTCTGTCCCAGAATCCTTGGATCGGCGATTCCGCGGGACCGGGAACAAAAAAGGCTCCGATCATTCCCGCCCCGCCCAGAAGCCATAGGGCGTAGCTGCCCCACCTCTCAGCACTGTAGAAGACATACCCCCAGACGTAGCGCTTATACAGCTCATCAAAATCGGTTCCCGCGTTTTCGTAGTCTTCGAAGAGAAAAATATTGGTGTATCGCTGGTTACAGGCCAGCAGATCCAACACATTTCCGGCCATGGTGAGCATAACTCCAGCCGTGAAAAAGCGCTGTCCCCGCTCAGAGAGCTTGAAGGCTTTTTCGGGAAAGACGAGCAGATATGTCGGAACCGAGGCAACGGCCGCCGACCATGATACATACGACAGGCTGGTCGTAGTGTAGTAACCGAAGGTAGCCCACTTTGGATCTCGCGCAGTTTCCACCATCGTTCTCCGCAGCTCGAAACCAACGCTTCCCATCACATTGCCCAGCTCCAGCATGAACATGCCGCCGCAGATCGTCATAAGCGGCCACCGGTCAGCCCGGGTCAGCTGTATCGGCTGAGGCGGGGTCGCTTCCATACCCTCCCCGATCCCGGTTGATCCCTCCGCCGGCTCCCCCGGCTGGCCTGCAGTGGCCTCCAATCCCTCTGATCCCGGTTCCCCCTCATCCGGTTTTTCTATTTTCTCGACAAGACTTCCGGGCACGGCGCGTCTGATCATGCCCACACTCAGGATGTCGCAGGCTTGGGGCAGCTCCTCCGCTCCATCGGCACTGATGGAATCCGCCGCCAACGTCCGTGCGCTGGCCGTTTCGATGATCCTGGCGTTGATGATGTACTTGCCGTCAGACAGGGCCACGTTTCCCAGGACAACCTGTTCAGCGGACAGCTTTTTCCCGATCTGGACTGCACACTCCTCATCCCTGCAGGTCGCGGCATCCGCATCTCCCAAGGCCTGATCCCGCTGCGCGGCGGTGATGACCGTGTATACCTTGGTGGCTGTGAAGCTGCTCTCCAGGAACATGTTCACCGAATCTGTATCGGCTCGGGAAACGGCAATGCTTTCAAATGGGAGTATCGCTACAACGGGAAGCTCTTGTGATGCAAGCGGATTAGCCAGAAGTAGGAGAAAAAAAATCAGGAACAGGTGGGTTTTCGACCTGTGGGTGCTTCTGTTATTCCCCATGCGTAAATTCTGTTGTCGATGTCTTTCTATATATCATATCGCAATCTTTCACCGTAATCTAAAGGAAGATTGCGATGTCCTTCGGAAAACGCAATCCTCTCTCGCAATCCCCGCTCGCAACCCAAAAACAAGATTGCGACCCTACGACCCGGCTGAAAACCCCCGTTTCTGATGCGCCTGGGCTATTCCGACATACTTGGCCGCCCAATTTCGGTTTGTCTGCGCGCTTTTTCCATCCAGGGTACGCCGCAGTCGGCCCGGGACACCGACCATGAGGGAGAAAGGCTCCACCACTGTATTCTCCGGGATCAGGGTTCCGGCTGCGATGATGCTCCCTCTGCCGATTACCGCTCCGGTCAGGATGATCGCACCCATGCCGATCAAGCACTCCGACTCGATAGTGCAGGCGTGCAGAATTGCTCCGTGTCCTACCGTTACATTTTCCTTGACAATACAGGGCCTGTCGTTCACCACGTGCAGTATCGAACCGTCCTGGATATTGCTGTGAGCTCCGACCTCGACGTAGTTGATGTCTCCCCGCAGCACAGCGTTGTACCAGATCGAAGAACCTTCTGCCAAACGCACGTCTCCGATGACCTGGGCGCCCCGGGCGATGAATACGCTGGGGTCAATCGTGGGATCGGTGTCGAGTACCTGCACGGGAATGTCGGTTTCGTTCATCTACGGGCTCCTCTCAATCGCTGCTCGTGCTGTCCGAAATGTCCTCTTAAAATAGGGCATTGAAAAATCTTAGTATTGCATACGACCAATGCAACAGAAAGACGGATCATACTACCACCGCCCTTCTGTTTTATCTATAATGTGTGGAACTGCAAATCTCCAATCGAAGCACATGAGTGAGTTGACGGAAACATGAGTGCAATACTTTCGCTCATTGCAGCCTTTTCAGGGTACTCGATTCATGCCATCGCTCAGGCGGGGCAAAAAATCGGTCTTGCCACTGCCGCCAAGCGCAGGACGCGGGGATTGGTTATTTGGATCCTTTCAACACTGTCGATGCCCTCTTCCGTGTTTTTGGTCCTCTATGCAGTCTCGGTCGGCAATGCTTCCCTGGTGGGTGCGATGTCCGGATCCGGACTCGCTTCTCTGGCGGTCTTTTCCCACCTGTACATGCGTGAACGGATCACAAGAAGGGAGCTGGTTGGGGTCGTTACGATCATAGCCGCCGCGATTCTGATCGGCTTGTTCCGCGTGCAGGCGGTCGAAAGAGAACCGGCGCTCACCGCTCTATACATCTACTTTCCCGGAGTCTGCGGGGCGTATCTATTGCTGTGGTTGATTCTTCAGAAACGCAGGCGGATCATCGGCATCGTGATCGCAGGATTTGCCGGCGCTCTCGGGGGCTTCGTGCCCCTGTTTCAAAAAGTATCGACAAGCCCGCTCGGGCTATCCCGAGCCTTGCTGCACTTCCACTTCCGTAATGAAACACCCCTCACCTCTCTGTTGCAACGGGGAGCAAGGCTTCTGTCTAATCCCTGGGCCCTCACTTGGATCGTGATCTCCCTGGTATCGATGGTGGTGATGCAGTTTGCCTACCGGAGGGGAAAGGCTATCCAGCTTATTCCTGCCTTTGCGGCCAACACAATCGCGGTCCCGGTTGTGGGCGGCGTCCTTGCTTTTGGTGAGCGGCTGCACCCGTTTCAGTGGATTGGCGTCATCCTGATTTTCACAGGAGTGCTTGTGCTCACGCTCAACACCGGCTACGATGTAGACCCGTCGGCGAGGCATCTTCGCAAGCCTGAACCTTGACTTCGGTGGGGTTTCCTGCGATCCTTTCATACGAAAATTCGTCATGCTTTCTCTTCCAAGGCATGATCACTGCCGAGTCGCTTATGAGTGAAAATATTATTGATTCGCGAAGGAGCAAGAGTCTATGCGCCAAGCAATAGCCGTAATCATGGTCGTTCTGCTGGTTTTTCCGTTGGTCTTTGCCACCATGATGAGCTTCTCGGTGAGCACCTGGGCTCTGGACAGGGGATTCTACCTGCAGCTGGTGTCGGATGAGCGTATATACGAGGCAATTCTCAGGAACACAGCATGGGAAGAGGAGCCGATATTCGAGGTCAGCGAGCTGGAAGGCATCCCCAGCGACGCTCTGGCTAAAGCTCTGAGAGAGGTCGTCACTCCGAACTACCTGAGATCCCAAGCCGTGGCGATGGTTGACCGGGCCTTTGACGCCATTGAAGGCGGGACTCCGACTCTCGAGCTCAGCGTGGATATCACCCCTCTGAAAGATCGGCTGCGTAGTGACGGTGGGGATCGATTCGCCAGATCCCTGGCTGCAAACTTACCGGTTTGCAGTTCCGGACAGAATCCCATTGCACCGGGTGCACAGATGCCGCGTTGCCGTCCTGCAGATCTGAGTGAGCAGCAGGCGTCACAACTGATCACAGCAGCCCTGCCGGATTTCCTTGACAGTCTACCGGATTCCTACCCCGCACCTGCGGAGATAGTCTATTTCGACTACGCCCCGGATAATGAGTTCTGGTCGGGTTTTGTTGGAACCAACCGCTTGGTGTGGGCCAGCGTGCTCCTGGCTTTGATTGCGGCAAGTTTCTGGGTGGGTGCTGCGTTCGTCGGGGGTGAAAACCGCCGCCAGATCGTTCAGTGGCTGGGCTGGCCGCTGTTCGTACCCGCCGTGCTTACGCTTATCTGTGGAATCTCCATTCGGATCGCGGCGGGTTGGCCGTGGATCGACACCGGCCTGGGCAACTGGCTGGCCACAGACGTCTGGTACCGGGCGGAAGTTGCAGGTGTGCTCAGCACGGTTGTACGTACCGCGATAAAGGCAGTAGCCAGAGGATTTCTTGTCATCGGCGGGGTGTCGATAGGCATATCCATTGGCCTGATCATCTGGTCTTTTTCTATTTCCACGGAGGAGGAGTAAAGCAACGTAGATCCATCCCGCGGTTGGTGGACTTGGATGAAGAATTGCGATATGATACCTCGCGGATAGGATAGAAAAAGGGGGCGAAGCCCCTGGGTTAAGGAGGTGGAAACCCCAGGGGCCTCTTTTTTTTAGTATCGAGCAATAATCACAAAGAAATAATACACGTTCACGCGTTTTCGGAGGTCCAATCCATATGCCAGAAACCATCTTCCCGAAAGACTTTCTATGGGGCAGTGCAACCGCCTCCTACCAGATCGAGGGCGCGGTGAAAGAAGGAGGCCGAGGTGAGACCATCTGGGATCGCTTCAGCCACACTCCGGGAAAGGTCTACCAGAATCAGAACGGTGACACAGCCTGCGATCACTATCACCGCTACCGCCAAGATATCCAGCTGATGAAGGAAATCGGCCTACGCTCCTACCGTTTCTCCATAGCCTGGTCACGCATCTTTCCCTCCGGCGGGGGTAAGATCAATACACCGGGCCTCGATTTCTACCAGCACCTGGTTGACGAGCTGTTAGCCGCCGGAATCATCCCCATGATCACCCTGTATCACTGGGATCTTCCCCAGAGCCTTCAGGACAGGGGGGGCTGGGCCAACAGGGACACCGTGAAGTACTACGTGGATTATGCCGCCACCATGTTCGACAAACTGGCGGATCGGGTACGGCTCTGGATCACCCACAACGAACCCTGGGTTGTGGCCTTCGTCGGACACGACGACGGCGTACATGCTCCGGGGATTCGAGATCGGAAAACAGCCCTGCAGGTGTCCCACAATCTGCTGCTCTCCCATGCCCGGGCATCAATCTTATTCGACGAATTCCGCGGAGAGGATAACCAAATCGGGATCACACTGAACCTGTCTCCGGCCTACCCCGATACCGATTCCCCGGAAGACGAGCTGGCAGCCCGCTACTACGATGGCATGCAAAATCGCTGGTTTCTCGATCCGGTGTTCACGGGAAGCTATCCGGAGGACATGTTCGAGGTGTATCAGAAGCAGTATGACGCCCCTACTGTCGAGCCGGAGGATCTGAATGCGTTCAGGACGAGCCGAATCGATTTTCTCGGCGTCAACTACTACATGCGCAAGATCGTTCGCCGGTCCGAGAAGCAGGAGGACCTGTTCGCCGAAGTACGACCGGACTACCAGGGAGTACGGTTCACCGAGATGGACTGGGAGATCCACCCCGAAGGCCTCTATGAGCTGTTGACCCGGGTCCAGAGGGATTACGACCCACCCATCGTGTATGTCACCGAGAACGGCATCGCCTGCCCGGATCAGGTCGATTCTGATGGGCAAATCCGGGATAACGACAGGATCGATTACCTGCGTTCCCACTTCAGCGCCGCCTATCGCGCCCTGCAGGAGGGTGTGAAACTCAAAGGCTACTACGTGTGGAGCCTGATCGACAACTTCGAATGGGCTTTCGGTTATTCAAAGCGCTTCGGCGTTGTCTATGTCGACTACAAGAGCCAGGCGCGCATCCCCAAGAGCAGCGCCAACTGGTACAGGGAAGTGATCGCTAACTCCGGATTCTAGGCAATCCGCTGCGATCCGGACCGCAGCGTACCATGGCTCCTCGATCTACTGCCTCGCGGAGACGATCACCAGGCTCACGATCAGCACACCGATCGAGCCGGCGATTCCCGTGGCAACGGTAACAGAAAGAGGCGCCAAAATACCGTGGTTGATACTGCCCGAAAGCAGGAGCGGCACAATCCCTGCGATCGTGGTGAGGGAAGATACCAGAATAGGCCTGAGTTTGATCGCCAAGGTTCGGTAGACCCTCTTTACAGTCAGGCGACTTGCCCCGAGGTCAGCAAAAACGAGAATCCCGTTGTTCACGACGATCCCACCTGTAAGTATCAGACCGATGAACACCGGCGGATTCAAGGGCCAGGACAGGATCTTGAGCAGCAGGAGGGGAAAGATAAAAGCGCCGGGGATTTGCAGTAGAACGATAGCGGAAACGCGTAGAGATTCAAACTGAAACATGAGGATGAAGAAGATCAGCAACACCGCCAGGGAGAAACTCGTGTACAACCCCCGGGCCAGCAGACGCGCTTCTCTTACCTCTCCCCCGAGTTCTCCCCTGTACCCCGGTGGGAAAGGTAGGGAAGAGAGAATTTTTTGCGTATCCTCAAGAACATCCCGCCTGTGTTTCCACTCTGTCAAAGCCGAGATCTGAACATTTCTGCTCCGATTCAGATGGAAGATGCGGCCGGTCTGCACTTTCTCGCTTTCGCGGACCAGGGAATCTATGGTTAGGGCCGAGTCTGGACACGACAGCTGTAACAGGGCGGCGATACTCGGGCTTGCTCCGTTCAGCATTCCAGCCTGCAGGATAATATCCATTTCATCGCCCCCTGTGGTCCACTTGTCCAGAACCGGCGAAGCGAGTGCCCAATACATCTGGGTATACAGGTCATCGGCAGCGACTCCGGCACGTACGGCTTTCTGCAGGTCCACCTGCAGCTGTTTCGCCGGCAGCGGATTCTTGAAGTGTAAAAGCACTCCCCGGCATTGTGGGAGTCCTTGAATCTCCTTGGCCAGCCGCCGAGCCAAGCGTTGCAGCTCAGCGCATTCGGTGCCCGAGAGACAGACGGTAAAGGAGGTAGTCCTGGATGTGCCGTCTGGGAAATGCAGGAAAGCACGCCCAAGCTCTTCCTCCCTGTTTCTCAGCGATGAGACAAGCTCGTCTTTGCGCGCAGAATCCTCCAGCTGCACGAAAAAGCTCGCCCGTTCCTGCTCGTACCGGCTGCTCACCTGTGCCACTCCGCTGCTGCGCAACAGCTGCTGCTCGATTGAAGACGCCGATTCCAGGACGTACTCGGTTGTACATCCACTGGGATACTCCACTGAGAAATGCAGGACTCCCTGTTCCAAGCCCCTAAAATCGTATCCCTGCCTCGCCATGCCGAAGGCCATAACCAACGCGACGGCACTCAGAGCAATGACGACAATGGCCAGGGGCCAGCGCAATCTGTTCATCCTGTACATACCGGCGAGAAGGTAGCGCAGGGGATATCCTGTCCGTGGTTTTCGAGGAATGTCCGGCTTAGCCGCGGGGGATCCGTAAAACCTGTTCAGGAAAACCGGGAGGAAAAAGAACACAAAGACACAGGAGGCTGCCACGGATCCCACGATTGAGAGGGCAAGACCTCGAAACTGATCAATCAGGATCCGGGGGGCCAAGAGCAGTGGAAGGAACACAGCAGTGGTGGTTGCCGCGGCGAACAGGATCGGAGCGCGAGCTCCGGAAATGGCCTTCGGGCAGCTGCAGCCGGAGCGGAAGTACTCCTCGACAAAGACAACTCCGGCATCGATAACCAGACCGACACCCACCGCAATCCCGGAAAGGCTCAATATATTGAGCTGTTCTCCGGCTATGCGCAGCAAGGCCAGGGATAACACTATGGAGAAGGGGACATTTGCACTGATCATCAGGGAGGGAAGGAAGCGACGCAGAAACAGAAAGGTGAGAGCAATCACGCAACCGATACCGATCCCGACGGCGTAGAGGATCTGTACAAGGGCCCTGCGCACCAGACGTCCGTAGCTGTAGAGGATTTCGGCTTGCGGCAGGCTTTCGCTGAGTCTTTCGAGGCGACTGCAGAGCTCCAGAATGTTGGCATCTCCCTCCGGCTGCACGTAAAGTACCATCCGTTCTGTGCCATTCACTCTTCCGATGATCTCGGCTCTACGATCCTGCACCGTGACCTCGGCCAGGTCCCGCAGGTGAACCCCGGGCCAGATCATCAGATCCAGCAGCTGTTCCACACTCCGGAAGCGACTATCCACGAGGTAGGACGGCCCTGTTTCCCGGCCAAAGCCTCCCAGGACGTTTGTGCTTCGCACCAAATGTATGAAATCGGGCAATTCAAGGCCGGCGACTGGTAACTTTTGCGGATCGAATCGGATGACAACCTCCGGCCTGGCACTTCCGGCGATTTCCACCTCTCCGCTGCCTTCCACATTCTCAAAGATTGCTTTGAGATCCCCCTTGCTCAATCCGCCTGCGGTTGGGAATCCTGCGATGAATACGGGTTTGCCGGCGGGATCGCTTTTTAGTATGACGGGACGCTGAACATCTGGAGGGAACTGGGCCTGAACAGCGTAGACGATCTCTCTGACCGAGAGAAAAGCCGCATCCAGATCGGTCCGCGCTGAAAAGGTGATCACCGTACGTGCTCTGCCCTTTTCGCAGACCGATGCTATTTCGGTAATCCCGGGTACTGCAGACAGGCCGGCCTCCAGCGGATCTACTACGACGCGCTCGATCTCCTGCTCGAAGGCGCCTCGATATTCGAGGGTAATCAGAATGGATTTCTTGATCGAGCGCGGCAGATAACCCAGGGGTATCGAGATGGCGAGCGTTCCGGCCGCGATGCACAGCAATACCAGCAGCATGATTACACGACGGGGTTTGTCAACCCAATCCCTGTAGTAATCCATTATCGTCGTGAAGTTCGGGAGATTGCAAACCGATCGAGCATAACCGGAAAAACCAGAAGCATGGAAATCGAACCAACAATGAGTCCGCCCAGCAATGCTACCGCCGTGTTGCTCTGCAAGACACCCTGCCCGGAGGTATTCGCAGCAATGGGAATCATTGCGACAACTGTAGATGCAACGGTTGCAGCAATCGGTTTGAGCCGACTTCTGCACACGGATACCAGCTGTTCCCGGCTCAGGATACCCCCTGACTGAATGGCCACGGTCAGAATAATCGAAATGTTGATGGCCGTGCCGAGCAAAATCAGAATCCCGAGAAACGAGTTGATATTGAGGCTGTACCCCCAGATCAGGAGCACGATCAGGCTTCCTGACAGCGCGGGCACAAGGGTTGTGAGCAGCAGGATGGGAAGAACAAAGGATTCAAACTGAGCGCCGATCATCAGGTACATCAACAGCAGGGCAAAGGCGAAGACAACGAGGATGTGTCGTTGATTGCTATGCAGCGCTGAAACCGAAAGAACCTCTCCGTGAGCTCGATTTTGGGATGAAAGAAAAGCTGCAGCCTCACCCTTGGAACCGGCAACGGGGTGTATGGTGAGAGAAACCGCCGGTCTCCTGTCGATCCGGTACAATTGAGAATAAGAATTGCGGTGTTCGAAGGCTCCCAAAATCCCCGTCTCAACGAGCTCGCCCCCTGCGGGAACGTGAATCTTCCCGAGCTGCGTGTCGCTCTCGGCCTGCACGGGGTCCAGTCGGACCCTCACATCGATCCGCCTTGCTTCAGCCGGCAGTTGTGCCGCAACCTGACCGCGCACAGCCGTGCGCAGGGTCTCGAGCACAACGGCGGGTTCCGCGCCCCGGGCTGCCAGGCTCGTGGGATTCAAATCCAGCTCAATGCGGTCTGTATCCCGGCGGGTATCAATCCAGGCAGAACCAATCAACCCGGACTCCTCGAGTTTCTCTGAAAGCGAAAGGACCTCTTGGACGAGCAATTCCCGGTCGGGACCGTCAAGACGATAGATCAGGCGGTCCGTGTCTCCAAGCAAACGGCGGACCGCGTTTTCGGGCCGAGTCAGGGTATAGCGAATACCTGGGAAACCGTTCAAAATCTCTTGAACCTCAGCTACTGCCGTTGCGATCGAACGGCCCATCTCCGGTCCCGCGGCAACGCGGAGGTGAACACGCCGGGGATCCCGTTGGGGTTCACTGCGATCGGAAAGGGAATCCCGATCGTAACCGGCGGAAGCGAATACCGATCCGATTCCCTCAATCTCCAATAGTTCCGAGGCAATGCGTTGGCTAATCGACAGGCTTTCCCGGATAGAAGTCGCGGGGGAAAACTCGACATTGATCTCTAGATTGCTAAAATCTGACTGCGGAAGAATGCGCTTCGGAATGACTTTTAAAACAGTCAAACCGGCCAACACGAACAGGACCATCAGTACCAGCGCAATCCAGGGCCGCTGCAGCAGTTTCCCCAGATAGCGGGTGTAGACCAACCCGATCTTTCCACTGAGCCTAGTGCGGCGATTCGCGGGTACGGCTTTGTTAAACAAGAGACTATAAAGGGCCGGTGTCAGGGTCAGGGCGCACAGCAGAGAAGCGATGAGCAGGAAAGAAATGATGAGAGCCAGATCGCGGAACAGGGCACCGCTTACTCCCGGAAGAAAAACAACGGGCAGAAACACCAACAGGGTGGTAAGGGTGGAACCGACGATGGCTTTCGTAGTTTTTCCGGTTGCCAAAGCGATAGCTGCAGCGCCCCGCGCTTCACTTTGGATGAGTGAATCCAAGACCACAATGCTGTTATCCACGATCAAACCGATACCAATGGCGATTCCGGAAAGACTGACGAGATTCAACCCGATACCGGCGAACCTCATGAAGAGGAAGACCGTCATCACCGAAGCGGGAATCGATGCCCAGACAATCAGGGGAACCGCCGGCCTTCGAAACAGGATCAGCAGGACCGCGAACACGGCGAAGCCCCCAAAGGCCATGGCCAGGAGAAGATTCCTGATTCCGCCTTCGATTTCCTCGGTTGGGTCGTCTATGATCTGCAGCTCCAGATCCCCTGCGAACATGGGGCGCAACGTGGTGATGGCGTTTTTCAAATTGCGGGTTGTATTGAGGCTGCCGCTTCCAGGCGTTTTCTCGACGAAGATACCGATGGCCTGTCCGCCGTTATGGTGGAAGAAGGAGGTAGGTTCCTTGACATCCCGATAGACCCTAGCGAACTGACCCAGCCCGACCACACCGCTACCCGAGGTGAGGATCGGAATGCGGCGTATATCCTCCAAGGTATCGATATCGGTGGTGGCTTCAACCAGATACTCTCTGGGTCCTTCGACAACCCTTCCCAGAGGCGCGCTGTAGATCGAGGAGGTCACAATCCGGGCGAGCAGTTGCAGGGGAACACCGGCCGCGGTGAGCTTGTTGCCGTCAACATCGATCTTGATCTCAGGCTCGGCCAGCCCCACGATGCGCACTGTCGCCACCCCGGGAACTTGTTTGAGTTTGGCGCACAGCTCGCCCCGAACAATGCTGCTGATATCCTCTATCTTTCTTCCCCTCACCGGCACCACCGCCATGGTCAGTACGGGTCTGTCAGAGGGATCCTCCGCCGCAACCACCAGCGGTTTGCTGGATCCGTGTGGAAGAAAAGGATACAGGCCGTCGATCTTCTCCCTGATCTCTACGGCGGCCCGGCTCCGATCGACGCCCCAATCGAAATCCAGCCGCACGGCCGAAACCCCTTCCATGCTCACCGAACTGATCGACCGAACTCCTTTCACGGCGGACACGGCATTCTCTACGGGCACGGTTATCAGCGCCTCGATCTGCGCAGCCGGAAGACCCTCGTACTCGCTGATCACCCGGGCGGCAGGCAGGGAAAGATCGGGCAGAAGCTCCTGTGGTAGTTGCCTGAAACACACCAGGGCCAGGCTCAGGATGGCTGCATATACCATGAGCACCGAAATGGGGTGTTCGGCCGCGCTCTTCACCAACCTCATGTTCCGGGCATCTCAGTTGTTGTTGACAAGCAGAACGTAGTCCTCTGCAAGTTGATTCCCACCGGTGTCCCGCAGTTCGGTGCTCAGCCGAAAGGTAACCGTGCCGGTTACCGCCGGATCTTCCGCCACCGAACAGTGCAGCCGAACAACGCTCTGCCCTTGCCCTGGGACGGCATAGGGAGGGATAGCGAGGGGAGAAAGCTCCACGTCCTGCATGGTGAGCGAAACACAAGCCGGTAGGATCGTCAGTTCGAAGGCCTGCAGGAAAGAGCCAATATCCACCTCCAGGCCGAGGGCGTGTTCCAGGTGAAAATCAAAGGCCGGCAGTACAGCGCCGGTGAAATCAAGGTTGTCGGCAAACTGCAGCAGCACAAACTTATCATTCCCGGCGGGAGCGTTGAGATCCGGACAGTAGGAGAGCGCCGTAACCGTGAGAGGGCGGGAGCGCTGACCGTTGACGATGAAGGAATAGGTCATCCCCAACAACTCGATGCTGTACACTTGATTCCAACAGAGCTCTTGTTCGAAGTCGAGCTCACAGAGCCGGTTTTCTTGCTTCCAGGTAACGATGAAGGG
>Ga0272442_10007753_pt1 | contig 13785 bp, 19 predicted proteins | sample SSMForm2O_FD_200262 | JGI IMG/M metagenome (GOLD analysis project Ga0272442, IMG submission 200262) | Marine sediment archaeal communities from Little Sippewissett salt marsh, Falmouth, MA, United States - SSM-Form-2O | ecosystem: Environmental > Aquatic > Marine > Wetlands > Sediment ...
AGCTATGACTAATTCAGAATCTCCTGTATCCTGATTACCATAAGGCATCATTACTCCGACAACATTTTCTTTTCCAACAGCCATTGTAGATAGATAAGCTATAACTGCAGAATCAACCCCACCAGAAACTCCAATTATAGCTTTTCTATCTCCTAAAAAAGCTTTTATTCCTCTCTCAATGCACTTAGCTGTTCTTTCTAGTTCTGTTTGTCTCATCTTACAACATCCTTAGTATAGACTAATTTAGCACCAAGATCTCGCCATTGTTGTAATACTGGGTCCAAAGGAAGATTTGGAAGTTCTTTTATAGCATCTCTAACTGCATAAACTTCTACATTTCTTTCCAAAAGTCCTTTAACAGCACAATCTACACACACATTTGTAGCAACACCATATACAATTGCTCTATCTGGTCTTAATGTCTCTACAACTCTGTCTGCATGTCTATTTCCAGCAAAGATATCAAACTTGTTTTTATATAAAACAATTTCTTTTGCCTTAGCTGCTTTTGCTAGATCCAAAAAATTATCTTGCCAGTCAATAACATATGCATCTCTTGGAAGAGTAGCTTCTACAAATCTTGCTCCAGGTGTATCTCTCATACAGTGTTGTGGAAAAGTATTTACAAAATCAGGATCTTCTGCTAGTTCTTCATCATCCTCATTATGCAAATCTCCTGTATTAATTACTTGATATCCATTCTGTCTTGCAAATTCTGTAAGCTTCTCTAGATTTGGCTCTATAGCTTGTGCATCTTGAACAGGTAGTTTTCCATCTGCTCTCATAAAGTCATACTGTGTATCTACATTCCAAAATATTGTCTTCATTTTGTTACCTCCTGAAGTTTAGTTGAATGTACTTCAGATCTACCAACCTTGCTCATTGATTTCCATTCTCTAGTATCTTCATTATAGTAAGCAACAATATCTGAAGTAGTCATAATAGGCTTTGCAATGCTTCCTGTTCCTATTGCAGTGAATAATGGTTTTGCATACATCCACTGATAAACTTTATCTGCATGCATAAACGCTTTTGTCTTATCTTGATTAAATCCACTTGATACTACTAAACCAAGATCTACTAAACCATTTTTATCTAACAGCTTTCTCAATGTCCAAACACCCTTGATAGTTACACCCTTTCCATACAAATATTTAGGATGTACATCAAGTCTTGGAAGAGTACCTTCTCTTGAACACTCTGTATAGTTTTCTCCACAAGTATCTATTCTTACTGCATTTAGATTTGGAACTTCCCTAGCAACCTCAAGAGTATCTGATACCTCCCTATTATAAGTATCAATAAGCATTACTCTTGGAATTTCTTTATCTATGTGTTTATCAAAAAGATTCATAGCTTCAACACTTGGATTTCCTCTTATATTATTCTGATCCATATATGCATTTATAGCTAGTACTAATGCATGTGGAACAGTACCCATTCCTTTAGCATTCCATGCTCTTGCTCCTGCATCTGTAGAAGCTCCTTGAAAACCCTCTTCAAAGCAGATTCTAGCTAATTGTTCATCATCCCAATATCCAAAATGCCTTGCAGCAAAGTATAATAATGGTTTTTCCTCAGCAGCTTGCCTTATCTCTCTTGCATTTTGTCTTATTGCTTTAAAATCTAACTCTCCTGTAAGTCTTCCAGATATAATACCTAAGTAAACAGTCTCAAGCTCCATAAGATCTTGTACTCTTCCTTCTAGCTTCATAATAGGTTCTTTAGCTGTATATTCTTGTCCATCTCTTAATGCATAAACTTTTACATTTGGTGCTAATTCATGTATAAAATCAACAGCTTCATCCACTCCTCTCAAAGCATCAATATCCTGCCTAGCAAAAACCTGATATCTAACAATAGGATTAATTCCCTCATTTTCTAATATATGCCTTGCTCTTAGAAAATACTTATCAGTATAATCCTTATATTCTTGTGTTATTGGTTTTGTTTGTGTTTCCATATTATCTTTCTCCATAAACTATGCCATCCATTCCAGTACCTTCCCTGGGGACAGTGACAGTTGTCTTTGCTTTTCTCCTTGGTGTGAATCTAAGAAAATCTCCATCTCTTTGATCAGATTCATATTTCATATTCCAGCCTGCTTCTCTGTACCTCTCCTCTAGTTTTTCATAAATAGGATATCCATGAATCAATTCATCTGGAACACTAATGCAGACACCATATTCTTTATCTGGATTTTCTGCTAATGCTCTATCTATTTTAGCTTCTAAGTTTTTCAGTAAATCAGCATTTGCTTCCATATATTGTTCTCTTGCTTCTTGGGGTGTTATTGTCATTTTGTTTTATTATTGTTATTTACTTATTGTGTTCTTTACACTAACATAGTGTAGTAAATACACTATTTAAAGCTTTCTATACTACAGAACATACTTAAAATTACCCAAAATCCCTGATTTTTTAGAAAAAAATCTTTATTATTCGACGACAAATATGTGCCACCAAGGCTTATTTTCATAAGCTATTTCACCATTAACTTTCTTTATCTCAACAGGCATATCTATCTTAAATATGCCCAATAGCATAACTTCCCTTTTCTCATTTATTCTAACAATTTCTGTCTCTTTGTTTAACTCAGCATTCCTGTCTGCTATACTCTGAATATCAGCAGTATATACAGGACCTGTGTTCTTACTCACTTGTACATCTCCAGATCTCGAATCTGTACAGTCACAATCAGCAACAACTAAGCTAGTTAATGCTAATATTACTAACAATATTGTTATTATTTTCATTTTCCTTATCTGTCTTTAAGATCCATTGCTAAATGAAGATAAGCAGTATGTGTTCTATCTAATTTATTTATAGCTTCTTTGTAGGCATCTGCATGTTCTTCCATATCATCACCTGCAGCAAATATTGCTTTTTCTATTTCTGATTCTTTCTGCCTCAATGCAATAAGCCTCGCTCTTACAACAGGAGATACCTCTCCTAACAATAGATTATATACTCTTTCAACACCTGTTCTCCATTCTTCAACATTCTTCTTAAACTCGTCTGATACTGGCATTTTCTATTTATATGTTATTTAATTTACTCAGAACTAACTGAGGTTTCCACCTCAATATATACAGTATTATCTGATTTTTAAGCTTTTCCCTGTCTCATCTAGATACTCTCTATAAACATCTACAAGATGCAATAATCCCTCATGTCCTCCAGGCCCTAATCTTTCCCTTATACCCTGTATCAACTCAGGATCACCAAAGATATCATGGCAAACATCACATTTTATTCTCCCCCTTCCTTTAAATTCTCCTACTTGCCTAGCCATATGATACAGAAACCTAACTCCTCCTAATCTAAATCCTTGATAAACACTATCATCTAATATCCTCTCTTTTAAATCACTTAAACTAGCCTCTCTTATATTGCCATATATCTTGCCTTTTTTAATACAACTTTCTGAATATCCCCATGAAACATCTCCATTGCTCTTTAACCATATACTGCCTATTGTTTCAGGTCTAAAATTTAGATTATTTAATGTATATTTTTTTTCAGGATAACCTTCTCTAACTACCTTTATATTTCTTGCTCTTCCCATAGGATCACATCTATCTAATACTATTTCCATAGAAGTACCATTCTTAACAGGAAGGAAATAAGAATTATTTCCTCTTGAATTCTCCCTCCCTTCTCCAAATTCTAATTTAACATCTCTCCCACAAAAAGCAGAAGCTATAGCTGTAAAAACCTGATTTAATGATCTCCTCTCATCTTTATGTCCTGACCTCATTAACCTATATGTCAAAACATTTCCAAAATCAGCATCTGGAAAAAACTCTTTTAATCCAAAGTTGATTCTACAATAATTATGCCAATGAACATCATATACTGGACCAAAACTCACACACATAATATCGCCATTCTCATCAACAAAATTGATTCCATTATCTCCTAAAAATCTCATCCATTTTATTGTATTAGGATCTGTATTTGCAAAACTTCCATTTGTTAATATAGCAATAGGAACTTCAGGATTCCTATTTCCTAATATTTTTTCTAACACTTCTTTATTTCTAGACCTTAAAGGTTCACCATCTGTTAAAGTAAAAGTAGTTATACCTGCTTTTCTAGATTCTCTTACAGCCTTTTCTACTAAATCAGGGTCTGGAAGACCATACCTATGCGGACCATAATCCCCATAACAATGTCTACAGGCTTTATTACAATTAGGACCCATTTGAATACTTAAATTGCCTAACCAATCAAATCCTAATTGTGCTCTTATATATTGCTTATCTCTCAATAATCCAACATCTCTATTCTTTATAGCCTTCTTAATAATTTTCTTTGCTGTTTTCCTTATCATTTTATCAAGAACTCTTCTCCCACCATTATCCTCAACACCAATATGTTTAAAAGTTTTCTGGCTCTCTATTATACATAAAAAGATGGAATTTCAAGGACAGTTTTTATCAAAATCAGACATAGATTTTGATGATATAAAATACAAGGTAATAGAAGATATAGAAGACTTAGGTGATTCTAGATGTATAATTGTTAAGACATTAAGTCCAGATTATGCATTATTACTTGATTCTATAGATATTATTATATGTGAGATTGGATCTGCATTATCTCACCTAGCGATTCTTGCAAGAGAGCACAACAAAATAGTAATCTTAATAGAAGATATAATATCTAATATTCCAAAATCAGGAATATTATCAATAAATAATAATGTAATAAAAATAAGATGAATAAGAAAGCATTTATCTCTCCTAGTTCATTAACAATACTAGCTCAGACAATCGGAAGCACAATATGGTATTTATTAGTAAGTATATTAGCATCTATAATTCTCTTTTTTAAAAAATCAAGAAAATTAATAATGGTTATTATGGTTTTTTTTCTTCTGGCTTTTATACTAGTAACAGCATATAAAGTACATAACATAAAAAAAGTAAATAGTTTAGTAATAGATGATATAGAGGATTTCTATGAATGGCAGGATTTTATGAAGGAATTAGGTTATGATGTGACTGCAAAAGACAAATCAGAAGGATTGAATCTAGTTCTAAAAAATACAACAGAGATTTACATTCCTGATTTCAACAAGACAATAGAATACATTAATCTCAGACAAGCAATAGATAATGGATCTTACAGATTATTTTTCATCTATCCTTCTTATAGGGTCATAGGACTTGATACTCAACAAACAAAACTTTCATTATTACTATATAGGCCCCATGACAAAGAACTTTTTCAAAACCTAACTAGGGAATATAATATCAATAAGCAGGATAATATAGTAATATATTGCGAAACAGGATATTCCTCAAGGACAATAGCTGTTATATTTGCATATAATGGTTATGACGTTAAATACTCTTCTTTAAAAGACATACAAGGTTCTAATTATCTCCAAGCAAATCATGAAAGCAAGGTATTAGTTATTCCAATATCAAATATAAAACAAGATTCTATCTTACTTGCTTTTAATCCAGATGATGAAAAATTTGCAGAGAAGAATAATATCAATTCAATAAAAATATACAATGATAAGTCTATAGATCTAAAAGATCAAAACATAATCTGCAGTGATAAGATTAATTGTTTTTTAACAAAACACTATCTATATTATCAAAAATCAAATATATCTGAGATATATCTATTAGAAAATGAATAAAGCATCTGAATTTATTTCTAATCCCTCTAACATGAGTAAGGAATTAGTTAGAATTGTTTTAATGTTAAATAAAGAATATGAGGAGGAATTTTCAGGAAAAGGATTAAAGAGATTCAAAGCAGATCTAAAACTTAATATGTATTTGAAACAGGGATATAAAGATTTATACAAATTTCTATCTTCATATAAAATAAAATCAATGGGCCTTAGATCTTTATTCAAAGAATTTGAAAAACTATACAGCAAACTTCTTTTAAACAACTTTGCCCTCACTCATTTATACTTAAGAAATAAAGAGATACAATCTAACATCAAAACAAAAGAAGATGAAAAACTTCTTTTATTAAAGAAGTTTTATAATAAGGAAATATCAAAAAAACAATTTGATAAGGAATTTGGGCATTATGCTATTAATGCTTATGAACTTAGGTCTAAAAGATTTGAAGAATATACAGAAGAAGAATTAAGAAAAATAGCAAAACTTGTCTCTAAATTTGATATAAAAGAAAAATCTAGTTTAGAGCAAAGCATAGATAAAAAAGATATTTCTTCAATCCTTATATCTTTAAGGGAGCTAGCTAAATATAAGGTATTGTTTATAATCAGAGATATAAGAAAGGAATTATTAAGGATTCAAGAAAAGAAAAATATCAAAGATATTTTTGATATGAGTTATAGAGATTTATACAACTTAGTCTAACATTTCTTCTAGTTTAACTGCGACTGCTTCTGGATTTTCCTTACTAACAAAATCAACATCTTCTTCTCTTGCAACTTGCTCTGCATCATCATTAAGAGAGAGATGTAATATTTTGGCTCCAGGACAAACACGCCTTATAATATTAAATGCTTTTTGAGGACAATAAGTTTTTGTTTCTCCAGGATTTTCTGCAAGATCTCCTCCAACACACCAAACTTTAGCTCTATCTCCATCTTGCAAACAAACTCTAAGATCCTCTAAACACCCTAGACCAATATAAGTCCTATTTAGTTTATCCATATATTGACCTACAACAAATTTAACACCTTCATTGCTCTCAACATGTATTACATCATATTCGTCTTGCATTTTCCACATCCTCCTCTTTTTCCCAAAACTAGATAATACTTGCTTTATTAATAACTACCTCTTCAACAGGCCTATCATCACCATCCACTTCCACCTTAGCAATAGCACTTACAACATCCATTCCCTCTATAACTTTTCCAAATACAGGATGTTTTCCATCTAAAAAATTATTATCTTTAACATTAATAAAAAATTGAGATCCTCCGGTATTAGGTCCTGCATTTGCCATACTTATTGTCATATTATTATTCTTATCTAAATCAGTTCCTGTAAACTCATCCTTTATAGTATATCCAGGCCCACCCATCCCTGTTCCATCAGGATCCCCTCCTTGTATCATAAAATCATCTATCACTCTATGAAATATCACTCCATCATAGAATCCATCTTTAACAAGCTTTTCAAAATTACCTGCTGTAATAGGCATATTCTTAGAATAAAGTTCTATAACGATATCTCCTTTATTTGTTTCTAATTTGACTTTGACATTCTCTTTATCTGCTTCAGGCATCTTAATTCTTCCAAAAACCCCTAATTTAATCATAAATCCTAATATTAAAACTATTACTAGAGTTATTAAAATTATGTATTCTGTCTTATTCATTTTAAATCCACATTAATCTTATTTAATTCTTGATTTATAATACTTATTATTTCCTCTCTTTTCTCTTTGATTTTATCTAATCTTTTCTCATGTTTCCTCATCTCAGAATCTATCTCTGCTATTCTATGTTCATTCTTAGGTATCTCTAAATCTAAGTCCTGAGTCATATCCTTTATATCGATACTATCTATCTCTTTCTTAATATCATCTATCTTTCTTACCTCATTAAGAATAGCATCTACACCCATATTAGCCTCTTTAATAAGATTAATTATAGCTTCCCCATTGGTCTTTTCAAAAGCTTCTTTAAAATTATCCCTATATTCCTTAACTATTTCCATACTCTTCTCACTTGAATGATATATGTTTGTTAAGGATTTAAAATCAATCTCATTTCTTATATTAGATATTCTTTTATCCAGCTCATCTTTTTTATTTTGTAACTCTTCTTCTTTCCTCTTTTCTACTAAATACTCTTCTGTATTCTCAATCTCCCTTATATTGCTCTCTATTTTCTTGTTCAATTCTCTTAAATCTTCTATTTCTTTTTTACCATTATCTAAGTTTCCATTAATTTCTATTTCTAGTTTATCAAGTTCTTCTATTTTCTTTAATTTTTCATCAACAAGAGAGATAACTTTAATATTTTCTATAAAATCTTTATTATTCTCAATTATGTTTTTAAGATTCCTAGAAAAATCAGCAATATCCTCTCTAACTTTTCCAAGTTCATCCCCTATTATGAATGTTGCTTTTTGAAAGCTCATATTGGATCTTAAAGAAAAATCAGATAATAATTTATCAATATTATTGATTATATTTGCATCTCTTTCCAGATTATTCAGATTGTCTATTAATTTCTTAAGATAATATATGTATTGATGTAAATTCTCTCTTACAATCAGCTTTGCCCTATCATCTACTTTTTTCTGATCAATATTTATGTTCTCAAGCACCCTGATCTGCTCTTCCAGTTTTTCCAAAAGTTCCTTAACATTATTATCTACAGAATTAATTATTTCTTTCTCTTTATTTTTATTACTCTTTTTCTTATTAGCAATCCAATCACCAAGTTCATCAAAACTTATTTCCTCTATTTCTATTTCTATTTTCTTTTTTTTAAAGAAATCTAAAAATCCCATAATTAGTTGTAAAATAACTAAGTTTTAAAGTTTATTGTGATTTCCTGCCCCAGTTCCATTTCCAATCTCCCTCTGTCTTAGACTTAGAAATAATTATTAATAATAAGATGCCAATAAAAACAAATAGATAATAATTATTCATATTATCTGGAAGAAAATAAGCACTTACAACAATCATATAAATAATGAAACCAAGTATCAATATCCAACCTTCCCATGAACATGGTTCTGCTCCGTATCCATATGCCTTAGGTCTAAACCAGTATTTGTTAGATTTCATCTTATATAAGGAGGGTAAGCACCCACACCAGTTCCTGATATGGGCATTGCTATGCTAAATCATATCAACTCTACGCCCACACCAGGAGTCGAACCTGGGAGCCCCAGAAGAGGCGTGGATTAGCAATCCACTGCAATACCGTTATGCGATGTGGGCATAATAATCCTAGAAATCCTAAGTTTTTAAGGTTAATTATTATATTTAAGAACATAAATGTTTATCAATATAAATTTGTTATAAAACTCATGAGACATTATAATTTTACACATACTTTTGGAGGATTTGATGGAGACATGTATATAATTTTTAGGTCAATACATAATGGAAGAACAGAAATAATAGCAGATAATAGTTGTGTTGATGTAGCTTTATCAGATTATGCCTCAGATCTTGAATCTGCATTTAAAACAAGAGAACAAGCAAGAATCAGAAATGGCATAGCAGAAGATGGATCAGATAAAGTACCTGATAGTACATTTAAACTTGCAAGACGAATGGCAAGAGCACATAATTCTAGAGTAATATTAGCTAATAGGCTTGATAGAATCTAAAACTCTTTCTGGAACAAACATATCTCCATCATCATAATCAGGACATGACAAACATAATACTTCTAGAGCTTCATTTGAACTCTCTAACCCATGCACAACTCCTCTTGGAACAAATACAACCATTCCTGGAATAACCATTGATCTAGAACCATTAAGATTAATATTGCCTCCCCCATCAATTACATAATATACTTCATCTGCTCTTCTATGATAATGAGGAATAGCTCTTTTCCCTTTAGGAAGCACTCCTGATGCTAATCCAAATCTTCTTCTGCTTCTTGTCTCCATATCATCTAATTCATATACAATAGCGCCATCCTGAGCTTCTACTGCTTCTCTGCGATTATCAAGTACTTCTATGGCTGGATTGGCTTCAAAATCAACCATATGGACATCATCTGGATTAAAAGGAGGACAAGCAAAAACAAGGTGCTCTAATATTCCTTGCCCTAGATTAGATAACATATGAGGTGTATTTTTAGGAATTTCCAAATAACTTCCCTTACCAACTTTATAAGACCCTTCTCCTACACATAAAACTCCTTCTCCCTTTAATATGTAATATATTTCTTCCATGCTTTCATGCTTATGCATTAATGAAGTATTTCCAATACCCATGCTCACATGTGCCATACTAACATCAGAAAAAGGTAAACTTACTTCCCTAAGTATTTGATTACAGACATTATCTACAGTAGGAAGATCATAGACATTAAGTTTTAATGGATTCATTTTATACTATCAATAACTATTTTATTTATAACATCAAAATTAAATCTTTCCTTATCCTCTTTTATTTCTTGTCTTAGATTTTTTTCTATATAATTATCTAATCTTTTAATCCTCTTGCCTTTATTTTTCTCTGAAGATTTTTTCATCTCAACAAGTCTATTAAAATCTTCTTTGATGTCCTTTGGAAGATACTTTGATGATTTTTTCCAGTTCAGAGGAGGGAGCTCATTAGTCTCATTAATATACTCTATACATCCTAATGCTCTTAAAATATAAACATATTTCTTTAACAAGACATCTTTTTTATAAGAATCAATATATTTCTTATAATTCTGCATAGCAAGGCTGATATAATGATGTTCTAACTTGCTTCTTGAATATCCTTCCTCAAATATCTTTAGAATATCCTTTTTCTTATATTCCCCAAATCCTTTATCAATATAGACTAATTTAGATGAGAGCCATTCACTTACTGTTGGATTGCTTTTCAAAAACAATCTAAAAAACTTTCTTATATCCCATGATACAATATCTATATCTTCTTTAATCAAATCTACTTGCTCTTTCTTATCCTCTAACCCAAGATAAGAATTTTTATCTGAAATATGTACACATCTGACATCATAATCACTATCCTTGCTTTCAAAACCCCATTCTCTACTCCCACTCTCAACAGCCATTAATATCTTGATACCTTGTTCTTTTTCAAGTTCCTTAAGAAGTTTTATTATCTTTTTTTTCATTTTTTAAGAGTTCCTCAGCCCTTTTTATCATATCCTTTTTTAAACCTATAAATACGCCTCCCTCTTTTGATCCAACATAACTATTCTCTCCAGGTTTAATAATCTTATTTAATTCATCTAACTCAATATCAATATGTGTAATTCTAGCATTAGATTTACCTTTCTCATGTATATAGACATTGGCTTTGCCTAGAAGTTTTTTTCCTGGTCCTGGTCCTGACATATTAAAAATAGCGGGAGGTGGATTTGAACCACCGACCTCAGGGTTATGGGCCCTGCGAACACTCCGGACTGTTCTATCCCGCTATATAGAAAATCCAACCTAAAAATACTTATAAACTTAACTATACTCTATTTTTAGTATGGAAAAAAAGGAGTTAATTCTAGGCATAGATGATGCAGGAAGAGGCCCTGTAATAGGTCCAATGGTGCTTGCTGGATGCCTTATTGATAAGGAAACAGAATCTGAATTCAAAGAAATAGGAATAACAGATTCTAAGCTATTATATAGAAAAAAAAGAACAAGATTATGCAAAAAAATCAAGGAGTCAGCAATAGCCTATCATACACATTCCATATCTCCAGCTGAAATAGATACTGGAATGGGTATAGGATTAAATCTAAATGAAGTAGAAGCACTAGCAGCCAGTATTATCATAAAAGAACTAACTAAGAAATTATCCTCTGAGGATAAAAGGAATTTAAATATAATCATTGACTGTCCTTCTGTAAATAATGGAGCATGGCACACCCATGTTACAAAATACCTTAAAACTAATTCTTTTAATATAAGATGCGAGCATAAAGCAGATCGGGATCATATTGCAGTAGCAGCTGCATCTATAATAGCAAAGGTAACAAGAGATGGAGAAATAGAGAAACTAAAGAAAAAAATAGAATTAGATTTTGGTTCTGGTTATCCTTCTGATCCTAAAACAAAAGATTTCTTAAAAAAACATATAAATGAATTTAAAGACATACATCTTTTCAGAGAATCATGGGCAACATTTGAACATGCTAAAGAGAATTTTAAGGTAAGGCAATCAAAACTACCTGATTATTAACATAATCTTTCTATAACAATAATCTTTAAGAATTATTTTTCTATATTTAAGTAGAAAAAAAATGGGTATACAAGAAGATTTAGAACAATATAGAGTACAGGTAGCAGAAGTATCTGGACAAAGAAATGAATTAAAAAGAGATTTAGAATTTAGGAACAAGCCAATAGAAGAAAAAGAGAAAGCATTATATGAGCAGCAAAAAGCCCTAATAGAGAGGATTAAAAAAGGAGAATCAACAGGAGATGGGTTATTAGATTTTTCAGTAATACATTTATTTGGATTAGGCCTATCAAAGGATGAACAAATCCAGCAACTTAGAGATTTGCAATCAACTATTAATTCAAATGGAGATAGTCCTGTACTGGTTCTAAATCAAGCAGTTGAGAATTATGGCCCATTTTATATGTTTCCTGGTCCAAATCAAAGAGAGCCAATGTTTGGGATATCTTCTAAATTAAGATTAGGAATTATACAAGGAGGCCTAGAGTTTAATATAGGAGCAGGAAATCTAACTATTCCCACTACAACTCATTTAAGAAGAGAGAGTAGGGATCATGATATATTAAGATGGTATCCAGAACAAGGCCCTATCACCTTAGACAGTCATTCTCTTACTGCATTAGGAAATAGGCTAGGGAATACAGGGATAATGTTTGGAAATACAGGTCTTAGACAATTTGATCATGGATTAATGATATATACAGGAGAGGAAGTAGAAGAATGGTTTAGAAAAGGAGGAAGAGAAGATTCAGAACAATTATTAAGAAGAGCAAGAAAACAAATAGCAGATCCATCATATTTTTTAGCACTTAGTTTATTAGATAGAGAAGCACCAGATGAGTTTAGAGAAGCTTATATAGAAACAATAAGACCAAATGCAGAAAAGATTCTAGAAGCAATAGATAATCTCAGGTTAAAAGAAAAAGCAATTCTAGGAAAGATACAAGAAATCAAAGGAAAAAGTAGAAACGGAAAACTAACTCTTAATGATGGAGAGAGATTCAGTACATATGATTCAGATAAATATATAGCTAGTGATGTTAAACATCTTGAAGGAGTAAGAGAGAAGATAATAGCAAATTTAAGAGGAGCCATCGGGCTCAGAATACCTCAGTTGGGTCTTGATGAAAATGGCTATTTTGCAGCTCACTGCAAGGCCTATGATGTAGAAATCTCCTTAGAATAAAGCTTTAAAAATAACTCTTTCTTAAGGATTTAATGAGGTAGCAACATTAATAGGTGACTTGGTTGATAAAACCCTATTTCTAGGGAAAGATATCATCTCAAGATATCGAGAATCAAAGATTCTCGGGTACATTCAAGAACACAGGGGGTTCTTGATGAAACCATTAGGTTGTCTTAATATATGCCATTCATAAAAGAGTTGAAAATACATGGTTTTAAGAGTTTTGCAAGAGAGACAAATATCCCTTTTAGAGAAACTATGAATGTTATTGTAGGTCCAAATGGATCTGGTAAATCTAACATAACAGATGCTATATGTTTTGTACTTGGAAGACTTGGCAGCAAGTCTATGAGAGCAAAGAGATTATCTAATCTTATTTTTGCAGGAACACCTAAATACAAACCTTCTTCTGAATCATCTGTAGAACTTGTATTTGATAATACAGATAAAGGATTCTCTGTAGATGAAAAACAAGTAGGAATTAAAAGGATATTAAGGAGAAATGGCCAATCCATATATAAAATAAATAATGAAGTAAGAACAAGGCAAGAGATATTAGAGTTAATGGCTCAAGCAGGAATAGACCCAAATGGTTTTAACATTGTTCTACAGGGAGAGATAGATAGCTTTGTTAAGATGCCTCCAGACAAAAGAAGGCAAGTAATAGAAGAGGTCGCAGGAATTTCCATATATGAGGTTAGAAAGCAGAGATCTATAAAAGAATTAGATAAAACAGAGCAGAAACTCAAAGAAGT
>Ga0272442_10007755_pt1 | contig 13784 bp, 9 predicted proteins | sample SSMForm2O_FD_200262 | JGI IMG/M metagenome (GOLD analysis project Ga0272442, IMG submission 200262) | Marine sediment archaeal communities from Little Sippewissett salt marsh, Falmouth, MA, United States - SSM-Form-2O | ecosystem: Environmental > Aquatic > Marine > Wetlands > Sediment ...
AGACCCTTGTAGGTCGCGTACTTGACGAAGGCGTCCTCGTAGAGGACCCGGTTCTCGGCGAAGCAGTCCGCGTCGCCGGCCTCGTCGCAGGCGAGGGCCTTGTCGCGGTAGGACGAGTAGAGGATCTGGAAGACGTCCGGCTCGGTGGTGCGGATGGTCTCGTCCAGGAAGACGCCGGCGTTGATGGCGGCGTCGTAGTCCTTGGCCTGGTAGTGGGAGAACTCGAGGAAGTACCAGGCCTGCTGGTCGCTGGGATTGATCTGGACGGCCTTGTTCAGATAGGCGGCGGCCTTGTCGTACATCTTGGAGTACATGTAGGCGGTGCCGGCCAGGCGCGGCGGATCGAACTCGGTCTGCTCCATGCTCTCGCGCAGGTCCGCCGCCTTTGCGTAGGCCTCGCCCGCGTAGACGAAGTTGTCGTGGTAGGTGGACTCCTGGAGCCGGCGGTTGAGCTGGTCGATGCCCTTGTCGAAGAGGACGGCGCCGAAGGCCTCGTGCGGCCCGTAGAAGTCGGGCAGCTCGGCGGTGAAGTCGCGGTACTTGGTCAGGTAGGTCTCGCCCTCGTCGCCAATGGCGTTCACGTAGAGATTGGCCAGGACGTTGGCCAGGAGGATCGCCGTCTCCTCCTTGCGCTGCGGGTCGTTCTCCAGCTCGAGGCCCTTGTCGAAGTTCTCGATGGCGCGGGCGGCCAGGTCCGCGGCCTCGTCGCGGTCGATCGCTTGGATGCGCTCCGACTTGCTCCAGTAGGCCTTGGCCAGGTTGGTGTAGCCCAGCGGGTTCTCGGGGTTGGCCTCGGTGGCGATGGTGAACCACTCGATGGCCAGCTCCGTCGCCTCCTGGTTGGCGGCCTCGACGCCCTCGTTGAAGGCGGTGGCGAAGTTGCTCTCGATGTTCTGGTCCGCCATGGCCGCCCGGTCGGGCTTGAGCTCGGCCGCCTTGCGGAAGTTGGTGTAGGCGTCCCTGTAGTTCTGGAGCTGGGACTGGCTCAGGGCGAGATAGAAGTAGGCCTCGCCGTCGTTGGGATTGATCTTCAGCGCTTCCCGGCACAGGGAATCGGCCATCTCGTACTCGCCCTGCTGGAAGCGAAGGATGGCGCTGGACGTCTGCATGCTGTTGCAGCCCATGAGAAACGCCAGCAGCCCCAGCACGGTCGCGGTCAAAGCTTTTCCGTATCGCATCCCAGGCCGTCCTCCTTGTCACGGAAACCGGGCAACTGAAAATGGGGAGGCGCTTGCGAGCCGTCCGTGCCCGTCGGGATTCTCGATGTCGGGGGGTGGAACCGGGCTAACCGTAACCATCGAAAGGGCTAAAGTCAAGGGGCCAAGGCGGGGCGTCGAGCCTCAGAGCAGGCTCTCCGGATCGACGTCCAGATCCAGCCCCAGGGCGCCCGTGCGCCGCATGGCCCGGGCGATGGCGGCGAAATGCTCGGAAAACCAGGCTTTCTGGTCGCGGGTCAGGCAGCCCTTGACCAGGAGCTGGCGCCGGTGCCGCCCCTTGAGCCGGGGGAGGAAGGCCGGCGCCGGCCCCAGCATCTCCGCGGGGCTGTCGGGCCAGGCGTCGCGGAAATCGCGGCGGAGGCGCCGGGCGGCCTCCTCGGCCGCCTCCTCCTCGGGGGCGCTCACCAGCAGGGAGGTCAGGCGCCGGAAGGGCGGATAGCCGAGCTGGCGGCGGTCGCGCAGTTCCCGCTCGACCCAGTCCCCGGACCGGCCGGCGGCCAGGCCGGCCAGGACGGGGTGGTCCGGATTGTAGGTCTGGGCGATGACGCGCCCGGGCCGCTCGCCCCGACCGGCCCGGCCGGACACCTGCTCGAGGAGCTGCCAGGTGCGCTCGGCGGCCCGGTAGTCGGGCAGGAAGAGCCCCGTGTCGGCCGCGACCACCCCCACCAGCGTGACCTCGGGGATATGGTGCCCCTTGGCGATCATCTGGGTCCCCAGGAGCAGGGCCGGACCCGGCGCGGCGAAGGCGTCGAGGATGCGCTGGTGGGCGCCCCGGCGGGACGTGGAGTCCAGGTCCATGCGCAGCACCCGGACCCCGGGGAAGCGCAGCTCGAGGTCCATCTCGAGCTGCTGGGTGCCGGCCCCCAGCAGCACCCACCGCCGGCCGCCGCACTCCGGGCAGGCGGGTGCGAGGGGCCGCTCCTGGCCGCAGTAGTGGCAGACCAGGCGCTCGCGGCCGCTGTGGTAGGTCAGCGGGATGTCGCAGCGGCTGCACCGCTGGGGCTCGCCGCAGTCGCGGCACAGGCGCAGGCGGCTGTGCCCCCGGCGGTTGAGCAGCAGCATGGCCTTCTCGCCCCGGCCCAGGCAGGCGTCCAGGGCCTCCTCCAGGGCCGGCGCCAGCAGGCCGCCCTCCTGCTCGCGCAGGTCCACCAGCTCGGGCCGCGGGATCCGGCCGCCCCCCACGCGGTCGGGCAGGGACAGGAGGCGGTACTTGCCGGTCCGGGCGTTGTGCAGGCTCTCCAGGCCGGGCGTGGCGCTGCCCATCACCACCACGGCGCCCAGGGCCCGCGCCCTCACCAGGGCCACGCTGCGGGCGTGGTAGCGGGGCTTCTCGGTCTGCTTGTAGGAGCCGTCGTGCTCCTCGTCGATGACCACCAGGCCCAGGCGCGGCAGGGGCGCGAAGACGGCCGAGCGGGGTCCCAGGACCACGTCGAGGCTCCCCTCGCGCGCCCCCCGCCAGACGGCCAGGCGCTCGCCGGCGCCGAGCCCGCTGTGAAAGATCCCCACCCGCTCGCCCAGGCGGGCCCGGAAGCGCCGGGCGGCCTGGGGCGTCAGGCTGATCTCGGGCACCAGGACGATGGCCTGCCGGCCGGCGTCGAGGGCGTGGGCGATGGCCCGCAGGTAGACCTCCGTCTTGCCGCTGCCCGTGACGCCGTGGAGCAGGAAGGCCGCGAACGCGCCGGCGTCCAGGGCCGCCGTCACCTCCGCCAGGGCGGCGGACTGGGCCGGCGTCGGGCGCGGCGGCTCGTCGCGCGGGGGCGTCGGCTCGGGCGCCGGTTGCCGCGGGCGCTTGAGGGGCTTGACGGGGATCATCGCCCGCAGGGTCTCGCCCGGGGCGGCCCCGTAGTAGTCGGCCAGCCAGGCGCCGAGGCGCAGCAGGGGCGCGTCCAGCCAGGGCTCGGCGTCCAGGACCTCGAGGATCTCCTTGACGCGCTCGGGCCGGTCGCGGAGGGCGGGCTCCAGGCGGGCGGCGTCCAGGACGCGCAGCACGACGCCCGTCTCCACCCCGGCGCCCAGGGGCACGCGCACGCGGCAGCCGGGAGCGGGCGCGGGCGTCTCCGCCGGCAGGCGGTAGCTGAAGCTGCGCCTCACGGGCAGGGGCAGGGCCACGTCCAGGAAGCGGGGCGCGGCCGGGATGTCGTCGCGGTCGGGCATGGCCCCATCATAGCGCGCCGGCGCGCCGAGGGGGAGACCCGGCGCAAAGGAAGGGCCCTCCCCGTCCGGGGAGGGCCGCGTCATCCGTCGAGCCAGTCGCGGGTCAGCTCTTGATGCCCAGGATCTCCTGCACCCGCGTGATGAGCTTGTTGGGGCTGAAGGGCTTGGTGATGTAGTCGTCGGCGCCCATGTCGAAGCCCTTCTTGCGGTCCACGTCGCGCCCCTTGGCCGTGAGCAGCAGCACGGGGATGTGCTTGGTCTCCGGCATCTCCTTGAGGCGGCGGCAGGTCTCGTAGCCGTCCAGCTTGGGCATCATGACGTCCAGGACGATCAGGTCCGGCTTCTCGGCGATGGCCTTGTCGATGGCCTGCTCGCCGTCGGCGGCCGTGATGACCTCGTAGCCCTCGGCGCCCAGGCTGAAGTCCAGGATGTGGAGGATGTACACCTCGTCGTCGACGACCAGGACCTTTCCCTGAAACACTGCGGCTCCTTTCGCTGACCGGCTGCGTGTCGGTGGTGCGGACCCGTCCCGCGAGGACGTCTAGAAGTCGTCGTCCTCGTCACTGTTATCGGCAGCACCGGCGGGGACTGTAGCGTGCAGCGTGCGCATCGCCCGCTCCTTGCCCAGCTGCGCGTGCAGCCGGAGGTGCTGCTCGGCCTGGCTGGCCTCGATCCAGCCCTTGTCGCGCAGCAGGCCCAGGAAGTGGGTCACCAGCTGCGGGTCGAACTGCGTGCCGCTGAACCGCACCAGCTCCTCGGCGGCCGCCAGGGGCGAGCGCTGGGGCTTGTAGCGGCGCGGCGCGATCATCGAGCAGAAGGCGTCCACGATGGCCAGCACGCGCGAGCCCAGGGGGATGTCCTCGCCGTCCAGGCCCTCGGGGTAGCCCTGGCCGTTCCACCACTCGTGGTGGTGCAGGACGATGCGGCTGACCTCCTCCATGGACTGGATGTCCTCGAGCAGGCGGGCGGCCCGGCGCGGGTGCTCGCGGAGCTTCTGCCGCTCCTCGGGCGTGAGCGGCCGCTCCTTCTTCTCGATGCCCTCGCCGATCTGGCTCATGGCCACGTCGTGGAAGTTGATGGCCAGGCGCACGTCGCGGCCCTGCTCGGGGCCGCCGCCGGCGCGCGTGGCCAGCTCCCAGGCCAGGAAGCCCGGGTCCACCTTGTGCGGGAACCGGCGGGACGCGCTCTGGAGCATGTCGCGCACGGCGCGCATGGCGCCGCGCAGGGCCTTGCCGGGATCCGCCTGCTCGGCGGCGTGCTCCAGGACGCGGCCGATGCGGTCCACGATGCCCTCCACCAGGAGCTGGTCCTCCTGGCGGTAGGCCGGCGCCCGGCGCCAGGCCACGAAGGCGCCCGCCACCTCGCCGCGGAACTTGAGGGGCGCGGCGATGGCGCTGGGCTCGTCGTCGTCCTCCTCGCCGGCGAGGAAGCCGGCGCCCATCTCGTAGACGCGCTCGGCGAAGGGCCGGGTGGTCTCGCCGTCGCTGTCCTCGGTGGTGGAGTGGAAGTGGGGCAGGCCGCCGTCCTTGCCCAGGAAGAAGTCGACGAGCATGGGGCTGCAGCCGTGCTCGATCCAGTCCACGCTCAGGCGCAGGAACTCCTCCACCTCGCCGGTGGGCTGCAGATCGAGGGGCGTGCCCTCCAGGCCGATGCTGTCGCGGGCCACGGGCAGGAGCACCGTGAAGGCGCTGCCCTGGCCGGGCCGGCTGGCGACGGAGATGGTCCCGTTGTGCTGCTCGACGATCTGCTTGACGATGGCCAGTCCCAGGCCCGTGCTGGCCACGTGGTAGTCGCCCTGGCGGCTGCCCTGGAAGAAGCGCTCGAAGATGTGGGGCTGCTCGTCCTCGGGGATGCCCAGGCCCTGGTCGATGACCTGCAGCCGCACCTGCTCCCCGGCCGGCTCGGCGCGCACGGTGACCGTCTGGCCCGAGCTGGAGAACTTGATGGCGTTGCCCACGAGGTTGATGACGATCTGCCGGATCATGTCGGGATCCGCGAAGACGGCGGGCAGCTCCTCCGACACCTCGCGGGCGAGGGTCATGTCCTTCTCCTGGAGGTGCACCTCCACGGCCTGCTCGCAGGAGGCCATGATGCGGTGCAGGCGCACGGGCCGCCGGTCCATGACGCGGTTCGAGTAGTCGAGGTTCGAGATGTCCAGGATCTTGCCCGTCATGTCCAGGAGGCGGTCGGCCTCCTCGCGGACCATGAGCAGGAACTCCTCCATCACGTCGTAGTCGCCGCCGCGCACGCAGGTGATGAGGGTGTCCACCGAACCCTTGATGGCCGTCAGGGGCGTCTTCAACTCGTGGCTGGCCACCGAGGCGAACTCGCTCTTCTGCTGGTTGGCGTAGGTGAGCTCGTCCACCTCGCCCTTGAGCTCCTCGACCTGCTCGCGCAGGCGCTCCAGCTCGCCGGCGTAGTGCACGGTGCCGCCGATCTGCCCGGCCGCCAGGCGCATGATCCGCAGATGCCCCGGGTGGAACGCGCGGGGCTCGAAGTTACCGATGACCAGCAGGCCCGTCCGGCGCCCCCGCCAGGCGTGCTTGACCACGACGAGGGAGCGGAAGCCCGCCTTGCGGATCACCATGGCGTTGCAGAAGTGCGGATCGACCATGAGGTCCGGCACCACCAGCGGCTCGTTGAGGGGCAGGTCCTCGATGAGCCCCTCCAGCTCCGAGATCCAGGGCCGGTGGTCCAGGTCCCGGCTCTCGAACCCGTGGAGGGTCATCAGGTCCTCCTCGCGGGAGGTGTGCATGATGAGGGCGCCCAGGTCGCCGCGCACCAGGAGGAGGATCTCCCGCAGGGCCACGCCCGACAGCTTGTGCGTGTCGGTCTCGGACCGCACGCCGAGGATGAGCTCGAAGATCTGGCTCGTGTCGCGCAGCCGGTGCCAGACGAAGCGCTCGCGCTGGAAGGAGAGCCGCGCGTGCCGGCCCTCGCGGATCAGCATCAGGGCCAGGGCCAGCAGCAGGGCCGACAGGCCGCCGGCGAGGGCCCGCAGGGCGAAGGGCTCGCCCAGGTACTCCGGCACGGGGTTCAGCTCGGGCGGCAGGGCCGCCACGGCCGCCAGACCGGCGGCCATGAGGAAGGTCACCAGGATGGCCAGGGCGCGGAGCACGGCCTGCAGGCGCCGCGCCTGCCGCGTGGCCCCCTCGGGCCAGAGCTTGCGCTCCAGGTTCTGGAGCTGGACTATCTGATCGATGGACTGGCTCAAGCGTGCGCCTTTCGCGCGTGTTCCGCCTCAGGCCTGGCTGGGGCCGACCTGCGGCTCCTTCACCGCGGCGTCGTCGGCCGTCTGGCCGGAGGCCTTGCTCCCCTCGCCGCGGCGCTCCCGCACGACCGTGCTGCCCTGATAGCTCTTGCCGTACTTCTTCAGCTCGAAGGCCACGTCGCTGAGCTGGCCGACGTGCGCGTAGCGCCGGTCGCGGTTGAGGACGATGGCCACGGTGATGCTCATGAGCGGGATGCGCCGCTCCACGCCCTGGCGGTCCAGCACCGCCAGGTAGCCGCGCTCCCAGTCCTCGTCGCGGAAGAGCTGCCGTTTCTTGTGATCGAAGGCCTTGACCACCCGGCGGGCGATGGGCTCCGCCAGGTCGCAGCCGGTCACCAGGACGAAGTCGTCGCCCCCCACGTGGCCCGCGAAGCCGTTGGGCTCGCCCTTCTCCAGCAGGGACTCGGTGAGGATCCCCGCCAGCATGCGGATGGCGCCGTCGCCCTTGGCGTAGCCGTAGGTGTCGTTGTAGCCCTTGAAGTTGTCGATATCGAGGTAGATGAAGGCGAACTCCTCGTCGCTCTCCAGGCGGCGGGACAGCTCGGCCTCGATGGCGTTGTTGCCCGGCATGCCGGTCAGGGGGTTCGCCTCGCGCTGGTTGCGGGCCAGGGTCAGCGTGTTCTTGACCCGCACCAGCATCTCCTCCTGGTCGTAGGGCTTCATCAGATAGTCGTTGGCGCCCTGGGCCAGGCCGGCCACGCGGTCCTTCACGGAGCTGCGCGCCGTCAGCATGATGATGGGGGTCTGCGAGATCTTGAAATCCTGCCGGATCTTCCGGCAGACCTCGTGGCCGTCCATGCGGGGCAGCATGACGTCCAGCAGCACCAGGTCGGGCCGGTGCTCGCGCGCCAGGGAGAAGCCTGATTCTCCGTCGGCGGCAGTAATTACTGCATAGCCGGCCTTCTGAAGCTGGTACTCCAGAATGCGTCGGATGGCCGCATCGTCCTCGACGACGAGTATCTTAGTCACTTGATCCATCGGTGCTTAGGTCCTTCCAACTGGGCCAGAGTCACGCATGGTCACGGCCTCGCCTGGCGAGGGGACGCTGCGGGATTGCAAGGCACATGCCCGGCCCGGGCCCGGCGGCCGGGCCGCGGGCGAGGCGCATCTCTTTTCCGGACAAGCGGTTGGGAGGCCGCCACGGATGGGCACGTCGAGGAACGAGGGGGAAGCCCGGGACGGCTTGCAGAATGCGAGCCCATCGTGGCGAAACGGCAGGACACGGCGCGAAGGCCGTTCAGCGCCAGGAAGCGATGTCGCCCCGCGGGAAGGGTTCGTCGGGGGGCGCCGGCGCCGGGCCGGCCGCCAGGCGCAGGGCGGCGGCGCAGGCCACCATGGCGCCGTTGTCGGTGCAATAGCGGGGCTCGGGCGCGAAGACGGGCAGGCCCAGGGGATCCAGGGCCTCCCGGGCCGCCGCCAGCAGGGCCCGGTTGGCGGCCACGCCGCCGGCCAGGTAGACGGCCCGCAGGTCGCGGCCCCGCGCGGCGCGCAGGAGGCGGTCCAGGAGCTGGGCGATGACGGCCCGCTGGAAGGACGCGCAGAAGTCGTCCAGGCCGGCCTCGCCGCCGGGCGGGTTCCCTTCCCAGCGCAGGCGCGCCGCCGTCTTGAGCCCCGAGAAGGAGAAGTCGAGGCCGCCGTCCCCCAGCCGCGCCACGGGAAAGGCGATGGCCTCCGGGTTCCCCCGCCGGGCCCGCTCCTCGATGCGCGGCCCGCCGGGGAAGCCCAGCCCCAGCACCTTGGCCGCCTTGTCGAAGGCCTCGCCGGCGGCGTCGTCGCGCGTGGTGGCCAGCAGCTCGTAGTCCCCCGGACGGCGGGCCAGCACGATCTGGCTGTGGCCGCCGCTTACCACCAGGACCAGGGCGGGGAAGGCCATGTCCCGCTCCAGGTGGTTGGCCAGGATGTGGCTCTCGATGTGGTGGACGCCCACGACGGGCCGGTCCCAGGCGTGCCCGAGGGCGCGGGCGAAGGCCAGGCCCACGAGCAGGGATCCCATGAGGCCCGGCCCCCGGGTGACGGCCACGGCGTCCACGCCGCCGGGCCCGAGGCCGGCCTCGGCGAGGGCCGCCCGCAGGACGGGCGGCAGGTTGCGCAGATGCACGCGGCTGGCCAGCTCGGGCACGACGCCGCCGTAGGGGGCGTGCTCGAGCTGGGCCGCCAGGACGCTGGCCAGGACCCGGCGCTCCGTGTCGTAGAGGCCCACGGCGCTGTCGTCGCAACTCGTCTCGATGCCCAGGACGATCATGATTCCCCTCGGATCCCGCCGGCGCATGCCGCCGCCGCGCTGGCGCCGCCGCGCTGGCGCCGCCGAACGTGCGCCCTCCTCGCGGCGGCTCGCCGGCGCGCGCGAGGCGGCGCCTCCTCCGTAGGGCGGCGCGTGCGGCCTTGTGGCGGCGGCGCGGGGCAGTATAGGATGGGCCCCGCGAGGGGCGCAAGGCGCGCCCCCGAGACCGGAGGCCCGCCATCGCCGCGCGCGCGCTGCACGTCCTCACCGTCCTGGCCGCCCTCGCGGCCCTCGCCTGGGTCCTGCGGCCGTCCCCGGCCGCGCCCCCGCCCGACCGGCCCGATCCCGCCCGCATGATGGCCGACGTCGAGGCCCTGTCCGCCTTCCCCACGCGCTTCGCCGCCGCCGACGGGCGCCACGCGGCCCGGGACTGGCTGCGCGCGCGCCTGGCCACCGCCGGCGCGGCCGTGCGCGAGCAGCGCTTCCCCCTGCGCGTGGGGACCGGCGAGACCGAGCAGGCGAACCTCTGGGCCGTCCTGCCCGGCACGGACCCGGCGGCGCCCCTGCTGGTCCTGGCGGCCCACTGGGACAGCGTCAACGAGGGCTGGCGGGGCGAGACGCCCAGCCTGGAGGATCCCGACAGCCCCGCGCCCGGCGCCGGCGACAACGCCAGCGGCGTGGCGGTGCTCCTGGAGTCCGCGCGGCTGCTGGCCGCGCGCCCGCCGCGGCGGGGCGTGGTCGTTCTGTTCGCCGCGGCCGAGGAGATGGGCCAGGCGGGCAGCCGGGCCTGGCTGGCGGGCCCGGGGCGGGAGCTGCCCGTAGGCTGGGCGCTCAACGTGGACCAGGTGGGCCGCAGCCGCTCCCGGCCGCGGGCCCTGCAGCTGTTCACCCGCGGGCCGGGGCGCGACCTGGCGCTTCGCCTGCGCGATCTCGGGCGGGCCGCCTGCCCGGGCGTGCGCGGCTGGCGCCTGCACCTGGACGACCGCCTGGGCAAGAGCGACCACGGGCCCTTCCTGGACGCCGGCCTGGCGGCCGTGAGCCTCAGCGAGGGGCCGGGCTACTATCCCTGGGAGGATCAGGGGACGGGCGACGTGGCGGCGAAGGTGGATCCGGACCTGCTGGCCGCCGCGGCGCGGCTGGTCACCGCCACAGCGCGCGATCCGGGGCTTCCCCCTCCAGCAGGCGCCAGACCTCCGGCAACGCCTCGATGATGTCCGCGGACTGGAGGCCGCGGCCCCGCGCCAGGGCGGCGCGGCGGCCGGCCTCGGCGTGGACCCAGGCGCCCAGGAGGGTCATGGCCTCGGCCCGGTCCGGATCCTGGGCCAGCAGGCCGCCCAACAGGCCGGTCAGCACGTCTCCGGTGCCGCCGCGGGCCATGGCCGGGTGCCCGCCGGCGATGGTGTGGACCAGCCCGTCGGCGGTGGCCACCTCCGTCGGCGCCCCCTTGTGCAGCAGGACCAGCCCGTCGCGCGCGGCCCCGCGCAGGACGTCCCCGCGCCCGGCGTCCACGTCGCTTGCCGCGAGGCCCAGCAGAGCGCCCAGTTCCCCGGAGTGCGGCGTGAGCACGCGGGTCGCCGGGTGCCCGGCCAGGGCCTCGAAGTCGCCGGCATAGGCCAGCAGGGCGTCGGCGTCCAGGACGGCCGGGCGCGGCAGGACGGCCAGCCAGTCGCGGACGAGCCCGAGGGTCTCCTCGCCGCGTCCCAGGCCAGGACCCAGGGCCACGGCCTGGACGCGCTCGGTCGCGGCCTGCAGGGGCCCCAGGGCGGCGGCGGCGAGAGCGCCGTCCTCCGTCTCGGGCAGGGCCAGGGTGATGGCCGAGGGCCAGCGCGACTGGACCAGGGGCGCCAGGGACGCGGGCACGGCCGCGTAGACCATGCCGCAGCCGCTGCGCAGGGCGGCCCCGGCCGTGAGCAGGGCCGCGCCGCCGTAGCGCCTGCTGCCGGCGAGGACCAGCACCGAGCCGCGCCGGTACTTGTGGCCGGCGGGATCGAAGCCGGGCAGCAGGCCGCGGGCCACCTCTTCGTCCACGAGGCGCCGGACCAGGTCCTGGGCCTCGACGATCTCCGGCGGAAAGCCGATGTCCACCGTGACCACCTCGCCGGCCGCCGCGCGGCCGGGGTAATAGAAGAGCCCCACCTTGGGCATGCCCGCCGCGAGGGTCAGCTCGGCGCGGATGGTCTCGCGGGGCGGGTCGCCCCCGTCGCCGGAGACGCCGCTGGGCACGTCCACGGCCACCACGCGCCTCGCCAGGCGGTTGACGGCCCGGACGATGCCCAGGGCCGGCTCCCGCAGGTCCGACCGGATGCCCGTGCCGAGGAGCGCGTCCACCACCAGGTCGGCCTCGCGCAGGGCGGCCTCGAAGCGCTCCATGGCCTTGGGCTCCGCGAACTTGGTCAGCTCGGGATGGTGCGGGATGAGCTTGTGCAGCGCGCGCTTGGCGTCCTCGGCCAGGTTGAGATCCCCGGCCAGGACGAAGACGCGCACGCCGGCGCCGTGCTCGATGAGGTGGCGGGCGATGACGAAGCCGTCGCCGCCGTTGTTTCCCTTGCCGCAGACCACGACGACCCGGCGCCCCTCCAGGCGGCCGGCGAAGCGGCGGTGGATCACCTCGAACATGCCGCGGCCGGCCCGCTCCATGAGCGTCGCGCCGGGCACGTGGCCGCCGTCGATGGTGGCGCGGTCGATGGCACGCATCTGATCGCCTGTCACCAGGTACATGCGCTCCTCCTCGCCGCCGCCGCGCGGCGCCCGGGCGGCCGCGCGCCGCGCCGCTGCTAGTCGCCGGTGTTCAGGATGAGCGGCAGACCGTCCTTGCCACCGACGATGACCATCTTGGCGTTGGCACTGCTGGCCAGGTTTTGCGTGGCCTCGATGCCCTTCCAGCGCAGCAGGTCCTCGGTGAGACCCTGGCTGACGATGCGCTGGAAGTCGTTAATGCCCCCGGCTTCGATCTTCTTGCGCTCGGCCTCCTGGCGCTCGCGGTCCAGGACGAAGCGCATCCGCTCGGCCTCCTGCTCGGCCTGCAGCTTGGCCTCGATGGCCTGGGCGAGCTGCGGCGGCAGGGTGACGCTGCGCATGAGCACCTGCTCGAGCAGGATGCCGCGCTCGGCGAAGGCCGGCGCCAGCTCCTCGTGGACGCTGCGCGTGATGGCCTGGCGCTGCTCCGTGTAGAGGGCCTTGGCCTCGTAGCTCGCCGTGGCGCCGCGGATCTTGGCGCGGAACTGGGGGATCATGAAGATGCGCGCGTAGTCCATGCCGATGGTCCTGTAGACGTCGGGCGTCATCTTCTCGTCCAGCCGGAAGAGGATGGACAGGTCCAGGCGGACGTTGAGGCCCTCCTTGCTCGGCACGCTGGCGACCTCGGTGATCTCCTGGGTGCGCACGTCCATCTCGCGGATGGTCAGCAGCGGGTTCACCAGGTGGATGCCCGGCTGCAGGGTGTTGTCCGAGACGTTGCCGAAGAAGTCCTTGAGTCCCACGCGCCCCGCCGGCACCGAGACGATGCTCTGGGTCAGGATCCCGATGAGGCCGATGACCAGCAGCACTGCTCCCGCCGGGCGCGCTGAGCGGCCTCCGTACTGCTTCCGCATGGGTGAGATGATGAGCAGCACGATGCCGACGATGAAGATCAGGGCGAACAGTATGACAGCCATGGCAGCCTCCCGGTCTGGGGTGGGGGAGCCGGTGCGTCCGGCCCGGTTCGCAGTGTAGCCGGCACCACGTACCTGTCAACGACGGAGGGTATTCGCCGCGCGGCGGCGGCGGGCCCGCGCGGCGGGCGATTCCGCGCGGCGGCGGCGCGCCGCGCCGCCGGGGACGTCGCGCGAGCGATCGCGCTGCTTGCGCGGCCATGGGGCCATCCCTATACTGCCCCGCATGTATCCCTCCGACCGCCTGGGCGCCCGCGTCAACAACTGGCTGCTGCTGCTGATCGGCGGGCTGTCCTTCCTCCTCTACGAGTTCCTGCAGGCGCCCTTCTACGATCTGGCCACCGCCTGGGTGGGCGTGGGGATCATCCTCAGCGCCGTGGCGGGCGTGGTGATGCCCTTCCTCATCCTCTGCCAGCGGCTGGGCATCCCCTTCCGGGCGCAGTTCCAGCTCGAGCGGCCGCGGGCGGTCGCCGGCCTGGCCGTGATCGCCGCCACGCTCTGCCTGATACCGCCGCTGGAGATCATGACCTCGTGGGTCGGAATCCACTTCCCGCCCGATCCCGTGTACCTGGACTTCATGGAGAAGCTGCGCGGCGAGACCTGGTGGGACTTCGGCGTGGTGGCCGTGGCCGTGGTGGCCGCCGTGGCCCTGGCCGAGGAGCTGATCTTCCGCGGCATGTTCCTGCGCGTCCTGCTCCGGCACACGCCGGGGGCGGTGGCCGTCCTGCTGACGGCCCTGCTCTTCGCCCTCGTGCACCCGCTCTACGCGGTGCCGGGCGTCGTGGTGCTGGGCCTCTTCTTCGGCCTGCTGATGCTGCGCCTGCGGAACCTGACCTACCCCATCGTCGCCCACGCCGTGTGGAACCTGGCCAACCTCGTCGTGCTCAAGTCCACGGAGGGCGCGCTGGAGCCCGAGATGGCGACCCCCTTCGCCGAGCACGCCGTCCTGTGGACTCTGGGCAGCGCCGCGGCCTTCGCCCTCTTCGGCCTGATCTGGTGGCACGCCGGCGCGGAGGAGGCGGCGGCCGCCTAGGACGGCCGCCGCCCGCGCGCGTCAGGACGCGCCCGCCGACTCCGCGGCCACGGCCTCGGCGTCGAGCACGAGCTCGGTCTCGAGCCAGGCCGGCCGGAAGCGGAAGCCCAGGCGCTCGTTGATGCCCAGCATGCCCTCGTTGCCCTGCTCGTTCCAGGTCATCGTGCACGCGAAGCCCAGCGCCTTGGCGGCCGCGGCCGCGCGCACCTTGAGGGCCGTGGCGATGCCCCGCTTGCGG
>Ga0272442_10007756_pt1 | contig 13783 bp, 9 predicted proteins | sample SSMForm2O_FD_200262 | JGI IMG/M metagenome (GOLD analysis project Ga0272442, IMG submission 200262) | Marine sediment archaeal communities from Little Sippewissett salt marsh, Falmouth, MA, United States - SSM-Form-2O | ecosystem: Environmental > Aquatic > Marine > Wetlands > Sediment ...
CGACTTCCTGGCCCAGCGCCTACGGGGCATGTGGACGGGCTATTTCACCGGCGTCGAGGTGGTGACCGTGCAGCCGAACGACCCCGAGGCGCTCGAGCGGGCCTTCGAGCAGTACGGCGAGCGCATCGCCGCCTTCTGGGCCGAGCTTGTGATGATGAACCGCGAGGCCATCCTCCTCGACCGCGCCTACGTGGCGCTCGCACGCCGCCTGTGCGACCGCGTGGGCGCGCTGATGACCATCGACGAGATCCAGACGGGCTTCTGGTTCCCCGAGGTCATGATGTTCCACCGCTACGGCGTGGTGCCCGACTTCGTGGTGCTGGGCAAGGGGATGACGGCCGGCTTCCACCCCCTCTCGGCACTGCTCTACAAGGGCAAGCTGGACTGCCTGGCTCAGTACGACGCCATCAGCACGAACGGCAACGCGGCGCTGGCCGCCACGGTGGGGCTCGGCTGCATCGCCCTGATCGAGCGGGAGGCGGAGCGCATCCGCGAGGCGGGGGAGTGGCTCCACGTGCAGATGAGCGACCTGTGCGCGGAGTTCCCCCAGATGCTCGTCGAGGCGCGCGGCGAGGGACACCTGACCGGCCTGAAGTTCCATCGGCGGGAGGACGCCCTGGGCTGCCACCGCGCGGCGGTGGAGCGGGGCCTCTGGGTGCGCGCCCACGCGTATCATCCCGGGCACAGCGGCCTGCTCACGAAGTTCGCGCTGCCCCTCGACGCCGAGGTGGCCGACTTCACCGTCGGGGCGCTGCGCGAGCTGCTGCGAGAGGCTCCGTGGAGGCGATGATGGGCGGACTGGCCCTGGGCATCGACGTCGGGTCCACCTCGGTGAAGGCCGTGGCCGTGGATGCGGCGGGGCGGGTGGTGGCCTCCGGCTCCGCGCCCACCCACGTCGTCGCAGGCCCGGGCGGCCTGGTCGAGCAGGAGGCCGAGGCGATCTGGAGCGAGGTCGTGGCGGCCACGCAAGATGCCCTCGCGAGCGCCGCCCTCGGCCCCGACGTGCAGGCCGTCGCCCTCTCGTCGCAGGGCGGCACCGTGCTCCTGCTCGACGAAGCGGGCCACCCTCTCGGCAATGCCGTCTCGTGGATGGACACGCGGCCGGCCCGCCTCGGGGATGAGGCGTTCGGCGGGCGCGACGACGCGTTCTTCTATGCGAAGACAGGCTGGCGGCTCCAGGCGCGCGCCCTGCCGCTGGCACAGCTCGTCCGCCTGCGGGCCGAGGAGCCCGAGCGGCTGCGCCGGGCGCGCAGCGTCCATTTCATCGACTCCTACGTGGTCGAGCGCCTCACGGGCGCGAGCGCCTGCGATCCCTCCGACGCGGCGATCACCATGCTCTACGACGTGCGGGGGCGGCGGTGGGATCCTGAGCTTACCGAGTTGGCCGGCATCGCACGCGAGGCGCTGCCCCCGCTCGTGGACTCGGGCGCCCCCGTCGGCACGATCCGCAGGGAAGCCGCAGATGAGCTGGGCATCTCGCCCCAGGCCACCGTCTTCGCCGGCGGACACGATCAGTACTGCGCCGCCGTCGGCGCCGCGTGCAGAGAGGCGGGCGACACCATCGTGTCGTGCGGCACGGCGTGGGTGGTGCTCACGATGACCGCCCAGGCGCGGTTCAGCGACGAGGCGGGCCTGGCACCCGCGCAGGCCGTCTCGGGCGGCCTGTGGGGCCTGCTCGGGTCGTGCTCGAGCGTGGGCGGCGCGGTGGACTGGTTCCGCCGCTGCGTCTCCCCGACCGGCGAGGCGATTGACTTCGCGGCCCTCGAGGCCGCGGCCGCCAACGTCGAGCCCTCGCCCGACGGCCCCGTGTTCGTCCCCCCGCGCCCCGGCGCACAGGGCGGGCTGATCGATCTGACCACGAACCACGGCTTCGGCCACCTGGCCCGCGCGGTGCTCGAAGGGGTGGCCCTGAGCGCGCGGGGCCTGCTCGAACGGATGCAGGCCGCGCGAGCATTCCCCACCGTGCTCAAGGCCGTCGGCGGCGGTGCACGCTCGCGTCTCTGGATGCAGATCCTCGCCGACGTTGCGGGGCTGCCGGTCGAGGTCGCCGGCATGCAGGAGACCGCCGCCTTCGGCGCCGCCGTGCTCGCCGGCCAGTCCGCCAGCATCCTGCCGCCCGATGCCGGCCACCCCGAGCCCTCGGCGCGCCTCGAGCCCAACGCAGCATTCGCCGACACCTACACCCAGCTCTACCGCCGATTCCAGGAAGGCGAGACATAGCCATGGCCCGCATGAGCGAGCAGCAGCACCTGCGGCAGATCGACCTGCCCATCTACCGCGAGGAGCTCGCGCCCGACCTGCCCGAGCGCCTCTTCGATGCCCACGTGCACCTCGTCCGCCGCTCGGACTACCTGCCCGGCGTCACCCCGGAGAAGCTGAAGACCACCGCGCCGCGGCCGATGTCGAAGGACTTCACCCCGCGCCACCTGGGCGAGGCGATGGGCCGTCTCTTCCCCCGCCAGACCTGGCGTGCCCTGGTGTTCCACGTGCCCTCGCAGTTCGTCGACCTCGAGCGTGCCAACCGCTGGATCGCCTCCCTCGGCCGCAGGCACAGCCACCTGCACCCGCTGATGATCGTCACGCCCGAGATGAAGGCCAAGGCGCTCGCCGCGGCGGTGGACGACGGCGGCTTCGTCGGCTTCAAGCCCTACCTGTCCTTCGCGCGCTCCCGCCGGCCGGGGGAGCCGCGCATCGGCGACTTCCTGACCCGCGACCACATGGCCGTGGCGGAGGAGCGTGGCCTCCCCGTGATCCTCCACATCGCCCGCAAGGGCCGGATCGCCGACCCCGTGAACATCCGCGACCTCGCCCGGCTCTGCGAGCGCCACCCCGCGGCCACCGTGGTGCTCGCCCACATCGGCCGCTCCTACGGCCCCTACTTCATCGAGCAGGCCATCGGCGTGCTCAAGGACCTGCCCAACCTGCACTTCGACGTCGCCGCGGTCGACGACGCCGAGACCATCGAGACCGTGCTCGAATGCGTGGCACACACCCGCCTCCACTACGGCTCCGACCTGCCCATCACCCTGCTCCGCGGCCGCCACCTGTGCGTGAACCGCCACTGCTTCTTCCTCACCGAGACCCCGTGCCCCAACGCCATCGCGCCGCCCAGGGGCGCGGAATTCCCGATGACGTTCATGCTCTACGAGACCGTGCGTGCCGTCCTCCGCGCCTGGCGCAAACGAAAGCTCCCCCGCGCGGCGCTCGACGATATCTTCTACGGCAACACGGCGCGCCTCATCGGCCTCAGGCAGGAAGGTGACTCATGAACAGGCCCACGCCGCGGGTCGGCATTCTCCCGCTCCACCTCGCGCTCTACGACCAGGTGGTGCCCCAGCTCCGCGAGAGCCGCGAGGCCTTCGCCCGCACCCTCGCCGACCGCCTCGCCGCACGGGGGCTCGGCGTGGAGCTTGCCGCAACGTGCACCCTGCGCCCCCAGGTGGAACAGCAGCTCGAGGCTCTTGCCTCGAAGAAGCTCGATCTCCTGGCCACGCTCCACCTCGCCTACTCGCCCTCGCTGGAGTCCGCCGAGCCCCTCGCGCGCTGCCCGCTCCCCCTGGCACTCCTGGACACCACGGAGGCCCCCCGCTTCGACGAGGCGGCCACGCGCGACGACATGCTGGCCAACCACGGCATCCACGGCGTGCAGGATCTGGCGAGCGTGCTCCGGCGCCTCGGCCGCGACTACCGCGTGATCGCAGGCCACGCCGCCGACGAGGCATTCCTCGACGAGGTCGCCGCCACCGCCCGCGCCGCAAGGGCCGCCCAAGCCCTCCGCCAGAGCACCACCCTGCTCGTCGGCGAGCCGTTCGCCGGCATGGGCGACTTCGCGGTCGACTTCGATACCCTGCGCCAGACCCTCGGCCCGCGCGTCCGCGTGGTCGAGAATGCTGAGCTGGCCGCCCGCGTCTCGCAGGTCACGGATGCCGCGCTGGACGCCGAGGCCGCCGCCGACGCGGAGCGCTTCGACCTGTCCGACCTGCCAGCCCGGGTGCTCCGGGAGTCGAACCGCGTCGGCCTCGCCCTCCGGGCGATCCTCGACGAGGCCGGAGCCGATGCCTTCAGCATGAACTTCCAGTCCTTCGACCGCGGCGCCGGCACGCCCACCGTCCCCTTCCTCGAAGCCTCGAAGGCGATGGCACGGGGCCTCGGCTACGCGGGCGAAGGCGACGTGCTCACCGCCGCCTTCGTGGGCGCACTCATGGCCGGACTCGGCGACGCCACCTTCACCGAAATGTTCTGCCCCGACTGGCAGGGCGACTCGATCTTCATGAGCCACATGGGCGAGTGCAACCTCGCCATGGCACGCAGCCGCCCGAGGCTCGTCGAGAAGGACTACGCGTTCGGCGACGTGGCCAACCCCGCCGTTGCCCTCTTCGCGCCGAGGCCCGGCCCGGCCACGCTCGCCAACATCGCACTGGGGCCTGGGGGCGTCTTCTCGGTGGTCGTCGCGGGCGTGGACGTCCTCGATCGGAACTTGAGCCCGAACTTCGCCGACGTGCCTCACTTCTGGGTGCGGCCGGCCGCCGGCGGCATCCGCAGCTTTCTCCGCCGCTACAGCGAGGCGGGGGGAACGCACCACCTGGCGCTCCTGCCCGGCGACCACGCAGGCGGCCTGCGGAGCCTCGCGCAGTTCCTGGGCATGGACTTCACGAATCTCTCGTCGCCGGCTTGATGACCGAGCGGGCGGCGCGTATAGTTGCTGGCTGGGAGAGGGGAGTCCCGGGACGCTACGGGGGAACGCTGCCGTGACCCGCACGAGTCTGATCTGGAGCGTCGTGGGCCTGGGCCTTCTGGCCGGCGCGCACGCCGGCGAGCCCATCCCCTACGAGGTCCCGAAGGGGGCCAAGGCGGTGATGAAGAAGGGCCGCCAGATCGGCTGGGCCATCGGCCTCGAGACGAACCCCCTGACCGTGCTCAAGGCCGAGCCGCGCGGCAGCCAGCGCGCCCGAGCCATCGGCCCCCTCGCCGTCGACGCCCAGTTCCGCCCGCGGGGCATCACGACGGCCCAGGCGTGGGAGAAGGTCCGCGCCGAGCTCAAGAAGCGGATGGCCGCCTACTTCGGCACCCTGCCTCCCAGGCCCGCCCCCCTGGACCCGAAGGAGGAGCAGGAGGAGGAGGATCGCGGGGAGTTCACCTTCCGCGTGGTGAGCATTGCCTTCGACAAGGAACACCGGGGCAGGATCGGCCTGCTCGAGCCCAAGGGCATCCCGAAGCCGGCGGCGGCGATCCTGCTCAACGACCGCTGGGGCGGCGGCATCGAGCGGGCCGCGAAGGGCGTCTACTCCCGCGCCATCGCCGCCCACTTCGCCCGCGAAGGCTTCATCGTGGCCATCATCGAGCACTGGGACGATCGCTTCGGCGACAGCCGCTCCCTGTGCACCGCAGGCGCCGCCACCCACATGGTCCTGCGCACGCTCGACTACCTGGCCACGCTCAAGGGCCAGGTGGACCCCGCGAGGATCGGCTACTGGGGCCACGTCTACGGCGCCGACCTGATTCCTTTCATCGCGAGCCACGAGGACCGCCTCGCCGCCTTCGTCGCCTCCTGCACCTGCCACGGCATCGTGCGCCACTACTCGGCCGCCTTCTGGAGCCCCCCCTTCTGGGCTCGCCAGGGCGACAACATGGGCATCGCCACGCGAACCACCCCCAGGATGTACTACAGCGCACGCAGCGTGGCCACCCAGCCCCTGCCCTTCCTCACCCAGGAGATGATCGCCTTCGTCGCCCCGCGGCCCTTCCTGGCGATCAACCCCGACCACCCGGACCTCTTCGAGGCCGTCCGCCCCGTGTGGAAGATCTACGGCCGAGGGCAGTTCCTCGAAGTCATCCAGCACAAGTGGGGCACCAACGAGCCCGTGAACGCTCGCGACCACACGGTCGACTTCTTCCTCCGCACCCTGTGCGGCATCCAGCCCGGCAAGGCTCCCGCCGCCACCGTAGACGCCATCCTCGCCGGCCTGCGCGCCGAAGCCCTCGGCCAGAAGATCGTGGCCGCACGCCTCGCCGCCTGGTGGCGCTCCAAGGAGGCGACCGACAGCCTCGTGGCCCTTCTCGACCATAAGCACCCCGTCCTGCGCCGGGCCGCCGCCAAGGCACTCCAGCGCATCGGGGCGATGAAGCAGATGGCTCCACACATCCGCCACCCCGACCCCATGGTCCGCCTCGCCGCCATCGAGATGATGCAACTCGTCGGCACCGAGGACGTCTTCGATGCACTCGTGGCCGACGACCAGGACGAGGACCGCTGGGTAAACGAAGCCAAGTGGCAGACCCTACAGGTCAACCCGTGGGAATAACCGCACACACTCATTGCGGAGGCACGCGCGCAATGAAGGCCACACCGTTCGCTCTCCTTCTCCTCCTGGCGATGCTCCTGTGCCCAGTGGCCGGCCTCGCCGCTGCGACCCGCGACTACCGCAAGGAGCTCCGCGATGCCCAGTCCCAGCAGCAGCGCCGCCGCCACCGCGAGTGCATTGCTCTGTGCGACAAGATGCTCGAGTACCACAAGGAAGCGTGGCAGATCCAGGAGATCACCTGGGTCAGGATCGAGAGCCTGGTGCAGGACAGCCAGTACGAGGGCGCCCAGAAGGCCCTCGCCGCCCTCGCCGCGGCCTACGCCGAGGACAAGAAGCTCCAGACCGCCGTCGCCCTGCGAACGGGCGACGTGCAACGCCTGCTCAAGAAGTTCGATGCCGCCGTCGCCACCTGGCGGAAGGTGGCGGCCGCAGTTGCGGAGACCGAGCCCGGCCAGGCCGCCGAGGCGCTCCTCCGCACCGGCGACGTGCTCTGCACCGAGCTCGAGAAGCCCCTCGACGGCGTCGCCGCCTACCGGGAGGTCGCCACGAAGTTCGCTACCCAACTCCCCAAGCAGGCAGCGGAGGCCATCCGCCGCATCGCCACCGCCCACGAAACACACACGAAGGACATGCTCAAGGCGGCCGCCGCCTACCAGGAGCTCACCGAGAAGCACCCCACCTCGTACGACGAGGGGACCCTCTCGGGCTTCTACCGCAAAGCCGTGGACTGCTTCGTGAAGGCCGAGAAGCCGGCCGAAGCCATCGCCGCGGCCCAGAAGGCTGAGGCAGCCCTCCAGTCCGTCTCCCAGAAGGCGGCCTTCGGCGTGCGAGCCGGCGACCTGCTCCTCGAGCAGGAGAAGTTCGCCGAGGCCCGCACCCAATACCAGAGCATCCTGTGCGCCTACCCCCTCGAGCAGAGCTCGTGCCGGCACGCGCAGACCCGTATCGTCGAGTCGTACCGGGCCGAGAGCCGGTGGGACGACGCGCTGGGCGCCGCGCGAATCCTCTACGATGCCGCGGCCGACGAGCAGGGCATCCGCAACGCCGCCCAGATCGTGGCACAAGCGTTCCTTGCTGCCGACGCCGATCTCGTCCGTGCCAATGCCTTTCTCGCCTACCAGCGCTTCGGCCCCGACGGCCCCGATGGCAAGCGCGGCACCGAGGACGACGTGGCCGTCAACCACCTGGCAAGCGTGAAATACCCCGCCCGCGACGCCGCGACGGACAAGCAGTTCCAGGCCGCCATCGACGCGTGGCCCAGGAACTACGAGGGCTACCGCGCCCGCGGCTATCTCTACATCCACTGGGGCAAGCCCAAGGAGGGGGCCGGGCAGTTCCTCCAGGCCTTCAAGGCGGCCGAACTCAAGCAGGTGCCGGCCGCCGTCCAGGAGCTGGTCCTCGTGGGCATCAAGGCCCACACCGCATCGTTCCACGGCCTCGACCGCGTCTTCGAGTTCGTCAACCACGGCCCCAAGGGCAAGAGCGGCAAGGAGAGCCTCCGCGACCCGTTCGACGGGCTGTAGGCGCACGGCAGTTCATGAGCAGAAGGTACTGCAACCTGGCGGCCGCGTGCGCGTCCTTCGCCCTCAGTGTGGCGGCGTGGGCAGGGGAAGCGGCGGCGCCGTCCGAGAAGGACTGGCAGGACGCGCTGGCCGCGGTCCGCGCGATTGCACTCGACGAGAGCGAGGCGGAGGAGCACCGCATCCACGCCGTGGCCGCCTGCGTGAAGCTGCTGATTCACAGGCAGCGCCACGACAACGCGCTGGGCTTCTGCCGCGACGTGCTGAAGAGCGCGGAGAGGCCGTCCGTGCTCGAAGCGGCGCTTCGGGCGGGCTGCCTCGTGGCGCGCAGCCGCCACGGCCACCTGCGCGCGGAGCTCGACCTGCTGGCCACCCTCGGGCGCGGCGGCCACGCCCACGCCGTCGCCGCCATAGGCCGCGAGCTCACCCGCACGGTGCAAACCCTCGAGGCGCTTGCCGCGAAGACGATGGTGCCGCAGCCCGTCGTGCCGCAAGCCCCGCGGTGGGCCGTGGCCGATCCGGGGAAGGCGCCCGCGGCACTCCACTTCGCCGCTCTCGCCGCGCCGGCCCCGGCCTGGTACCCGCAGCAGGGCAAAGCCCCCGGGGCGCTCCGCGTGGTCCTGCCGAAGATGGTGCCGCCCTCCTGGTACCGCTTCGAGCCGGGCAAAGCCCATCCCGCCCTCCGCGTGACCCACCCGAAGATGGAGCCGCCACACTGGTACGGCCGCGTGGCCTTCCCCCCGCTCAAGGACCCGAAGAAGAAATGATCGCGCTCCAGCCGCTCAGGGCTCGAGGCGGGGCTGGTCGATGTGGTAGGTGCCGGGCGCGCCGCCCGCGGGCACGGACACGGATATCCCCGCCGTGTGCCAGCGCAGGAAGTAGACCCCCTTGGGCAGCAGCCGGGCGATGGGGATGCGAACGTCCTGATAGTCCCGGGTGATGGCCGCCAGATAGCCGCCCGCACGGAGCGGGGCCGGCGCGCTCAGGTGCGGCTCGTCGAAGAAGCCCTCGCTGCCGATCTTGTGGAAGTCCATGAGCTGCACGTTCAGCTCCTGATCCACGTCGCCCTTGATGCGGAAGGTGAGCCACTTCAGGCCGGCGCTGTTCGCGCCGTCGCCGGGCATGAGCCACCCGGCGCGCCACGGGCCGGGGCCGGTGGCAGCGATGCTCAGCACGTGGGCGTCGGGGCGCAGGCCCTTCTCGCGGACCATGCGGATGGTCACGGGGCCATCGGAGCGGGGCGATTCCCAGCCGCCGCGCATGAGGTCGATGCCCGTGGGGCCGCGCGAGAGGTGCACCACGGCCGGCCACGAGGCTCGCCGCCCCTGCCGGTCCACGGCGGTGGCGGTGAGCAGGCAGGTCTCGCGGAACCCCTGCCTCTGGAACACCGTGGCCGAGAAGGTGAGCGGGGCGCCGTAGATGCCGTCGCCCGGCTTCTCGTCGCCGTGCTTCCCGTCGTCGTGCATCGGGGCGGTGCGGCTGCCGCCGAGTGGCGAGGCGTCCACGGTGACGGCCTGGATGCCGGCCGGGCCGTCGGGGTGGCGCACGGTGGCCTGCACGGTGACCCGCATGGCCGCCTCCGCCTGGGCGATGGTGCGGGCCGTCGCGGCGATAGGGCGGACGTGGGACCCGGGGGGCTCGTCGGCGGCGATGGCCGCGATGTGGGCGTGCAGATTGTCCCGGGCTCGCGCGACCACGGCCTCATCGAGCCGCACCGAGCAGGGGATGCCGCGCGCCTGCTCCACCGCCGGCCCCTGCGCAGGCACCACCCAGCGCCCCACCCACAGGGCGTTGTTCATCGCAATCGAGTAGACCGTGCCGTTGGCATTGGCGACGCACGTGGCTCCCGACTTCACGTAGGGGCCGATGTAGAGCCCCTGGTTCTGCTGGTCGCCGATGCCCCCGGCGAAGCGGCGGTCCGAGAGGCACACGCCGTTGCGATGGGGGTCGTAGGCGGCGAGGACCTCGCTCTGCGCGTTCGAGCCGTTGGTGAAGAACAGGCTGGCCCAGGCCGCCCGCTCGGAGCGGACAAGCGGCGACCAGCTTCGCCCGTCGTTGTCCGACCCCAGGATCGCGCCGTCGAGCGTGGCCACGAAGAACCGCCACCGCGCGTGGGTGACGGCGGGCGCGGTGGGACGGATGTGGCGGATCGTCTCCTCCCAGCGCTGCCCGTCCGTGCCCGAGCGGTGGATGCCCCACACCTTGCCCTCGGTGGCGGCCATCGAGCCCACCGCCACGATGGTCTCGGCCTGCTTCACGAAACGCGCCAGGAAGCGGTCCCTGCCCAGCACCTCCCACGTGGCCCCCAGGTCGCGCGAGATGCTCAGCCCCGTGGCCGCCACGCCGTGGGTGGCCAGGAGCGTCTCCCGGCTCGGGTCCGAGGGGCAGAAGGCGACCCACTCGATGTGCTTCGAGGCATAGCCTTCCGCGCCGCCGCCCAGGGGCTTCCAGGCGGTGCCGCCGTCGGAGCTCAGGAAGAGCCCGCGGGCATCCGTGCCCATGCACACGGTGGCCGGGTCGCGCGTCGAGACGGCCATCGAGGTCACTTCACCTACGGCCCCCGCGGCTGCCGCCTCGACCGCCTCCCACGTGTGGGCGGCGTCGGCAGTGGCGAACAGGCCGGCGGTCGTGGCGCACCAGGCGACGTTCGGGTCGAGCGGATGCGGGAACACGCGCCGCACGCCGCCGAGGGTCCGCAGCCGCGTCCACTGGAGCCTGTGGCCCTCCTCGCCTGCCGTGGCGGAGGCGAGGATGCCGATGATCGCGGCGAGCACCGCAATCGGCCGAGCCAGGGGGCGGCGCGCGGAAGCAGGCGGAGAAGGGGTCATCGCGGCTCGATCTTCGCGGCGCCTTCGGGAGGGACAACGGGGCGGCCGAGGACGGTGCGCCGCGCGAGATAGCCCGTCTCCCCGGGCTCCACGTCCTTAGCAATCTTGAGGAACTTGTAGGGCTGCCAGAGGAACAGGGCGTCCTTGGACTTGCCGTTGTCGTCGAGTCGCGCGTGCTCGGCGAGGATGCGGCGGAAGCTCCAGTGCTTCCCGAAGCGGCCGAACTTCGGCTCGGCGTCGGGCTCGGCATCGAGGTCGGCGGGCAGGCCGTCGTCGAGCTTTCCCTCGTCGTTGCGCTGCTTGTGGGGGCGGGCGAGGAGGTAGTCCGTGCCGGCGTAGAGCCTCCGCCAGATCGCGCGCGTCTCCTTGCCCCGCACAAGCCAGTAGGCCTTCCCGGGGGTGGGCTTGACGCCTCGGCCCAGGTCGGGGCGGTCGACGCGGTACTGCCTGTGGTAGAAGGTGGCCGTCTCGCGGGCGGCGTAGGCGTAGGCCTCGAGCAGGTCGATCGTCTTGTCGCCGTTTGCATCCGCTCGGGCCGTCTCGTAGCCGCGGAGGAAGAACTCCGCGAAGTAGGTCTGCGTGCCCTCCGTCTCGTAGCCGCTCGCCGTGAGGATCACGCGCCCGGGGCGGAGCGTGGACTTGAGGAAGTCCGCGCCCCCGCTCGCGGCGTTGATGATGACGATCTGGTCGGTGGGCAGCGCGTCGAGCAGGTCGCCGAGGTCCGTCGCCTTGATGTCGGGGCCGGGCACGCAGAGCTTGCCGATGTCCTCGTTGATCTGGCCGTGGCCGGCCATGAAGAGGATGAACTGGTCGGTCGGGCGGAGGCGCCGGGCCGCCTCCTCCATGGCGGCGCGGAAGCTCTTGGCGGTCGCCTTGCGCCGGGGCGGGGTGGCTTTGAGGTCCTCGGTCTCGGCCAGGAGGGCGATGTGGCCGGCGGGCACGCCGCAGCGGGCCGTGAGTACGGCGTGGAAGCGGGCGGCCCAGTCGGCCAGGGTCCGCGAGTAGTTCTCCGTGCCGCCGAGGCCCGCGACGACGATGGCCCTTGCCGTGGGCGGGTCTGCGGGCACGGCCGCCGAGCGGGCATCGCCCGCGGCCAGGGCGAGCAACACGAGGCCCCACAGCCCATAGCGCCAGTTCCGCACGGTGCAGCCTCTCCGCCTGGATGCCTCAGTGGGTGAGGTAGTAGATGATGATGTTGATGCCCATCCGCAGCGACGCCTCGTTGAGGGCCTTCGTGTTCCACATGCACGTCCAGCCGCAGTGGATGTCGCCGGGGGTCAGATAGGTCATGATGCGTCCTGTGCCCTTCTCGAAGAGGGCGTAGGCGCCGTGGTTGACTCCCTGGATGAAGGGCGCTCCCTTGGGGAAGCTGAAGTAGCAGTGGTTGATCTCGTGGTCGTCGGGCACGCGCTTCATCTCCAGGCGCTCGCTCTCGAAAAGCCCGTTGATGATGCGCACGTAGTCGCGGAAGAAGCGGTCGCCGGTCTTCCCGAGCACGCAGTCGTCCGCGTGGACGAATCCGCCGCGCATCAGGAACTCCTTGAGGTTCGTCTTCTCCGCGTCGGGCAGGTCGAAGTAGCCCTCCGAGGTGGCGAACACGAAGGGGTAGCGGCACGTACTGTCGAGGTCGGCCAGGCGGACGACCACCGGGTCCTCGCTGGCATTCACGTTGGTGAGCTGCCGCAGGCGCTTGCGCAGGATCACGTCGCCCACGGGATAGATGTTCCACTGATCCCCCGTCTCGTCCTTGACGTGGAACATGAGGCGGGGGAAGAAGAACGTGCTGGTCTTCACGGCCTCGGGGCCGTCGCCGTCGTCGGCTTTCGCCGTGGGCGCGGCGGACGCAGTCCGGTTCCCCGACAGGAGGGGCAGGCCGGCCAGTGCGGCGGCTCCGATGGCCGAGGCCCGGAGCCAGTCGCGGCGGTCGAGGCTCCAGCGCACGGGCTTGAGCACCTCGCGCTTCCAGTCCATCAGCGCGCTGCGGTTTTCGAGAAGGTTCTCCATGGCAAACTCCTTATGGCAACGCCGGAGGCGGCTCTCGGCGATAAGCGACTCTGCAGACGCAACGCCCTCACACCAGGCTCGCGCGCCGGCGAAGGATCCACTCGACGGACAGCGCGACGACCACGAGCCCAAACCACAGGGGCGTGTCCCAGATGTCGTGCTGGTCGTGGACCCGTTCCTTACGCTTCTTCACGCTCACCCGCTGAGCGATGAGCTCGGGGAGCTCCCTGGCCTCGCCGGGCTCGAAATAGCGGCCGCCCGATGCGGAGGCGACCTCCTTGAGCAGGGCCACCTTCTGGCCTGCGTCCGAGTATTCGTCGAGCGTCTCGCCCACCGAGAAGGTGGCGGAGGCGGTGAGCGGAGGCTCGCCCTCCAGCTTCGCCGTCGCCGTCACCGTGTAGTCCCCGGCGTCGGGCGGCTCATACTGCGCCTGGTAGAGGCCCGCCTCGCTGAGGGTCCAGGCCACCCGCATCGGCTTCTCCAGGCCTGCCGCGTCCTTGAGCTTCTGGCCGAACGGGTCGGCGATCTGCACCTCCACCTCGGCGTCGTTCACCGGCTTGAACTCGCGGTCGAGCACGACGACGCGGATAGCGACCGGCTCGTCGAGCGAATAGATGTCCTTCGCCAGCTCGACCTTGAGCTTGGCTTTCGCACCGACGGCGAGCCAGCGGATGAGCTGCTTCCAGAACTTCTCGTGCAGCTCGTTGCCCAGCGGCACGAGCATGCGCCAGTGCCAGGAGCCGCCGGTGACGAAGGCCGCGGTCTTGCCCGCCCCGTAGTCCTGAATGCTCAGCACGGGGATGCCCGTCTTCGGCTCCGCGGCGAGCACCTGCGCCAGGGGCTTGGTGGTCGGGATGGGGTTGTAGCCGATCAGCGCCGGCACCTTCGACCAGATGTCGCGGTTGAGCACCACGTTCGGGCTCTGGCGCAGGATCGAGTGGTCCGCGCCCAGCTTCGTGAGCTGCATGCCGAACTCGATCTGTTTGTAGCCCACCGACGGCTCGGGCAGCACCACGGGCAGCATGTCCGCGATGGGCGTGCCCTGGTATCCGCCGAGGTTGAACGAGTTGACCCCGCCGAGCATGAGGAACCCGCCGCCGCGGCGCTTGACGAACTCCTCGGTGATCTG
>Ga0272442_10007758_pt1 | contig 13781 bp, 10 predicted proteins | sample SSMForm2O_FD_200262 | JGI IMG/M metagenome (GOLD analysis project Ga0272442, IMG submission 200262) | Marine sediment archaeal communities from Little Sippewissett salt marsh, Falmouth, MA, United States - SSM-Form-2O | ecosystem: Environmental > Aquatic > Marine > Wetlands > Sediment ...
GTTGGGGAAGAAACAGATGACGTAGTGGCGGCGCAAGGCGGCACCTCCAGTAGGGCTGTTGAGCTTGTATTGGTTGGTCGAGTTAAGCGCCTCGAAGACAGCAAACACGGGGAGCTATTTGAAGCTGAAATAGACCGGTTGATATATGGTGGCTATAAGGGCAACAAATTGAAGTTTTCATGTTGTCATACCGTGGGATTGCATGCCCATCACGTATGCACTCGTGAAATACCAGAGAATGAAGAGTTAATACTTGCCTTCTACCCTGATATTTTCGATCCTCGTGCGCAATTCCAGCTCAGATACTTTTTGCCTATCAGTGAAGAGGATGCGCAAATCGCTCTTGGTGAGGTTCGACTAGACTGCCAGACGCTATCATCATCCCACATATTTGTAGGAAGCGAGTGGAAAACATCCGCTTGGTACTCATCCCACTCAAGATTTCACCACGTAAAAGTGGTAAAGGTGCTATCTGGATATTGGATACCTGAGGGATTAGCTCTTACCATTGAGAATTGGAGACACCCTCTTATTGGAGGAACCCCCAAGCTCCGTCCTGATCCTGAAATATACTTTGTCAACAAGTGCAGGATAAACACTTACAACTACAAGGTCACCTGCAATCTGATTAGTCGAATTTCCGCTGACCAAGAGAGTGCGGTGCTTTCGGCTCTGGGTAGGCGCACGCTTTACCCCATAAGCATTCACGAAGAAAGGAACGGAATTGAAAGGCGTAGAGATGTGATATTCCTAGGTGACTTGGATGAGGCTATTGAGCTAGCTGGATCACATCTTGAGGCTTCCGCCGCTCTTGGCACCAATAGGCTGATACGTGAGGGGGAAGCAGCGACTTCTAAAGTAGTCGCCGCCATCGAACGGGATCTATTTGGGCTGGTTAATGACAAAGGAGAGGCATTACGCAGGTTGCGGAGTCTTATTGGAATATTGCCCAAACTCGGAGAGGCTGGGCCAGAGGGAAAGGCGGTCAGGCTTCTCAATAAATACCTGTCCTTCTTGAAATCGAGGCCACAATCACACAAGACAAAGATCTCCCGGGACGACTCAGACGAAGTTTTGAGCTGGTTTGTTTCTATCTTGGATATTGACTTGGTAAGGAAGCGGTATAGGGATCATGTATTCAAAGTTCGACGAAGGGTCAGGAGCGTTTATGGCTCTCTTTCAGATGCAGAGATTGAAAGGATCGTCCGAAGTAAAAGAAGAAATATGAGATCCTGCATGAATGAATGTCAGCCGGGAAGACGTAGCAGGTTTGGTGTATTTCGGGTGAATTTCATAATAAGACCCAACGGAACTGTTTCTAAAGCTGCAGTGTCTAGGTCGAGAAAAAAAGATTCCTGCCTGACAAAGTGCATCACGAAAGAAATCAAGCAGACAAACTTCCCAAAGCCTGGAGATGGCAAAGAAGTGCTGGTTCTTCACTTCCGATTGGCATTTCGTTGACACTTACTGGATAGATATTCGGCAGGAGTCGTGATGGGATTGTTTCGACGAGCAAGAGGCGCATGCCCTAGATGTGGTAAAGAAAAACGCGCAGACGTTGGAGTGAAACACCCCAAGGCCAAATCATGGAATCTCACTTGCACCTGCGGCAAGAAGATGAATGTGCCTGTCGAGCCCGACTGGTGGATATCTTTCCGCGACCTGGAGGGGAGATACAGACGCCGCAAGATAGGTCCTGACAAGCAGGCAGCCGAGAGGATCCTTGCCAAGATCAAGGTCGAGATCGCCGAGGGCCGCTACATCGACCGCAAGGCTACCTGCAAGGTGACCCTTGGCGAGCTGATGGATAAATACATGCCCTACCTCAGGACCATCCGGAAGAGAAGAAGCTATGTTGCGGAGAAGGCCACATGGCAACACATCATGGACTTCTTCAGCCGTAGCATTCTCATCAACAAGATAGGCGAAAGCGAGTCAGAGGCATATCGATTGAAGCGCAGCAAAGAAGGTGCCGCAGTAGCAACTATCAACCGGGAACTTGTCAATCTGTCCTCTGCGCTGTCTTGGGCTGTCAAGAAGGGCATGCTCGAGAAGAAACCAATATTCAGGATGCCTAACCCTCACAATGAGCGCGAAAGGTTCATTACCAAAGAAGAAGCCCGCCGGCTCATTTCATTTTGCCATCACCGGATTGACCTGATTGTCCAGACCGCGTTGTTCACCGGCATGAGGCTAGGCGAGATCTTGAAGATGGAGTGGTCCTGGATAGACCATCAGAACAGCATGATCAATATTCCCCCAGCTGCAACCAAGACTGGAAAAGGTCGTCATGTTCCTATATCGGATGACATGCAATTGGTCCTGGAAGAAGCATGCAAGCGTAAAGTCAAAAGGTGCTCCTACGTCTTTCATCTTTCTGGCAAGGCTCGTCCAGGTTGGACTATCACCACTCGCTGGCGTTCAGCTGCAGCCAAGGCAGGGTTGAAGGGGCTCAGGTTCCATGACCTTCGACATACGGCTGCCTCGTGGCTTGTAATGGGAGGAGAGGACCTGCATACCGTCGCGACGATACTAGGCCATAGCAGTTTGGATATGACCCGGAGATATGCTCACCTGGCCCCTGGCCACCTGAGAAAGGCCATCAAGAACGTTGACGTCGGGCTGGCCCAGACCGATGACATTTCGAAGGCCGATAAAGGCGATGGTCACCTAATGAACACCGGGAAGGTTTTGCAGCTCAGGCGCCCATCCGGGGACGCGCGCCATCGCCTCGTCGCGACTAAAGAATCTCGTTCACGGGGCTCCGCCCCGCGCCCTCAGAACTATCCCACACATTACGCAACCCCTTAGTTTACCAATCTGCCGAGATAGTGTCCGGAATCCGGACACTCCTTTGAATCTGCGGATTCGCAACTCCCCGGAAACACAGCATCCCAGATCCTGGTACGGGAATTGCTTGAACCAGATGAACTAAGGCAAGCGTTGAATAACGATCCTCGGGTTGCGTATACTGGAGGTGGTCATGGAGAAACAACATTTCGAAATCCTGCTTGAAGAAATGAAAAGCAACTTCAGGCTCGCGTTCGAGGGCTTCGAGGTCGTCAACAACCGGCTGGACCGGCTTGAATCCGGCCAGGAAACCCTCAAGTCCGATATGACGGATGTCAAGATGCGCCTGACGCGGGTACAAGATGATCAGAAAGTCATGAAGTCCGACGTCAAAGAGGTCAAGCTGCACCTGGTGCGAGTGGAGGACGGGCAAAACATCGTAAAGTCAGACGTCCGGGATATCAAACGTAACATGGGATTGATCAACTCTATCGCCAGCGACCACGAGACGCGGATACAGGACGTGGAAAACTCCCTGCAGGACCACCTTTCAAACCACCGCTAGGGCAATACACTTCAGCTTATTATCGCTTACTCAACCAGCCGGCTGCTTCCACTGCGTGGTAGGTGAGGATCAAATCGGCGCCGGCGCGGCGGATTGAGGTGAGGATTTCGCGGATTATGCGTTCGCGATCCAGGGCGCCGGCTTTGGCGGCGAATTCCACCATGGCGTATTCGCCGGAGACGTTGTAGGCGGCCACCGGGACGTTGGTTGATTGTTTGACTGCGCGGATTACGTCCAGGTAGGAGAGGGCGGGTTTTACCATTACCATGTCTGCGCCCTCATCGATGTCGGCCTGGACCTCCTTCAATGCTTCGCGGACGTTGGCGGGGTCCATCTGGTAGGACTGGCGGTCGCCGAACTGGGGGGCGGAGCCGGCCGCCTCGCGGAAGGGGCCGTAGAAGGCGCTGGCGTACTTGGCGGAGTAGGCCATGATGGCTGTGTCCTGGAAGCCTTCGTCGTCCAGGGCTTTTCTTATCGCGCCTACTCGGCCGTCCATCATGTCGGAGGGGGCCACTACGTCGGCGCCGGCTTTTACCTGGGAGAGGGCGGTCTTGCAAAGCAGCTTCAGAGAAGGATCGTTGGCTACGTCGCCGTCTTTTATCTCGCCGCAGTGGCCGTGGGAGGTGTACTCGCACATGCACACGTCGGTGATCACACACAAGGGGATCTGCTTTTCCTTGATGGCCCGGACCGCGCGCTGGACTATGCCGTCATCGGCGTAGGCGCCGGTTCCGGCTTCGTCCTTCTTTTCGGGGATGCCGAAGAGGATGATGGACTTGACCCCCGACTCGGCGGTCTGCTCGCAGGCGGACAGCAGGGAGTCGATGGTGTGGCGCATCTGGCCGGGCATGGCGTTGATCGGTTCGGGTTTCTTCGACGTCTCCTGGACGAACATGGGGTAGATCAGGTCCTCGGGGTGCAGCAGGGTCTCGCGGACCATGTCGCGCAACAGCGGCGTGCGGCGGAGTCGGCGGGGTCGGTGGGTCGGGAACATTTTTGCCTCCTGTCTACAGGCGTCTTATCAGGGCGTTGAGCCGGGCAATCATCTCGGGGATCTCGAAGGGCTTCTGCAAGAAGGCGTCTGCGCCGTTCTCCAGGGCGTCGACCTTGGTCTGCTTGTCCTCGCTGGCGGTTACCGCCATCACCGGGGTGGTAACGCCCCGCCCGCGCAGATCCTTCAACGCCCGGATGCCGTCCTCGCCGGCGAAGTCGAGGTCCAAGAAGATCACGTCATGGCCATCGCCGACGGCGTCGATTGTCTTTACCCAGTCCACCCGGAAGCCGGCGTCCTCCAGGTTCATCCGGACCATTTCGCCGATGAGCTCCTCGCCTTCGATCAATAAAACTCCCGCGCTCATGAGCCGGTCGCTTTCAGTTGGGCGACCATTTCCTTGGCCAGGGTCTCCACCTCTTCCTTTTTGTGGGCCGCCGAGAGGAAGGCCACCTCGTAGGCCGAGGGCGCCAGGTAGATGCCGCGGTCGAGGAGCCTGGGATGGATGCGGTTGTAGCGCTCGGCCGACGCCGGGCGGATGCGTTCGGCGCTTCTGGGGACCTCGCCGTTGGCCAGGTGGAACCAGAACACCGAGCCCAGCCGGCGCCAGTTCAATACGGAGATATCGGCGGCGGCGTTTTGAAGGGCAGAGTCCAGGGTCTGGCCCAGCGCCTCCAGTTGCTCGTACACCTTCTCGTCGGACAGAAGCTCCAACGTGGCGATCCCCGCCGCCAGCGATACCGGGTTGCCCGACAGGGTGCCGGCCTGGTAGACGCCGCCCAGCGGCGCCAGGTTCTCCATCAGCTCGCGCGGCCCGGCCAGCGCGCCCACCGGCATGCCCCCGCCGATTATCTTTCCCAGGGTGACCAGGTCGGCGTCGATCCCCAGCGAGTCGGCGTAACCGCCGAAGCGCAGCCGGAAGCCGGAGATCACCTCGTCGAAGATCAGCAGGGCGCCGTGATCCGTGGTGAGTTGGCGGAGTTTTTTCAGCCACTCGGGCCGCTGCTCCAAGAGCCCGTTGTTGGCCGGCAGTGGCTCGACGATGGCGGCGGCCAGGTCCTTCCCGTAGCCCTCGAAGGCGGTCTCCAGGGCCTCCTCGCTGTCCAAGGGGCAGACCACGGTCTCGGCCACGAAGGCGTCGGGCACCCCCTGGCTGGAGGAGGTGCCGAAGGTGACCAGGCCCGAACCGGCCCGCACCAGCAAAGAGTCGGAGTGGCCGTGGTAGCCGCCGACGAACTTCAAGATTTTTGTCCGGCCGGTGATCCCCCGGGCCAGGCGGATGGCGGTCATCACCGCCTCGGTGCCCGAGTTGACGAAGCGAACCTGCTCCATGCGCGGGAAAGCCAAAAGCACCAGCTCGGCCAGGTCGATCTCCTTGCGGCAGCAGGCGCCGTAGGACAGGCCGTCCTTGGCGGCTTTCTCAACCGCCTCCACCACCGTTGGGTGGGCGTGCCCCAGGATCAGCGGCCCCCAGGACATGCAGTAGTCGACGTAGCGGTTGCCGTCCTCGTCGGTGAAACCGGAGCCCTGGGCGGACTTGTAGTAGACCGGCGTCCCCGAGACGCTCTTGAAGGCCCGTACCGGGCTGGACACCCCGCCGGGCATCAGCTCGCAGGCCTTCTTGTACAGATCCGAGGATTGCTTGCGGCTCATGTCTGCTCCGACTCTACCGCCCGGCGGTGCGCCCGGCAAAGGGCCTCGACCTGCAGTTCGAATTGTGTTCCCACTTCCTCTATTGATCCCACCTTCAGATCCTCAAGGGCTGCGGCGGTGGTGGGGCCGATGGCGCAGAAGTGCGCCTGCTTGATCCAGGGATTATTGTCCACCAGCCGCCTGGCCGCCGAGGGCGAGGCCACGAAGACCGCCGCCACCGGGGTGGGCTCCAGCCTGGGGATGTCCGGGCCGGCGTTCTCGTAGACGATCACCGGCTCGATCCAGAAGCCGGCCTGCTCCAGGGCCTCGTCCATGCCCCCGGCGCGCAGGTCCCCGCGCACCACCGCGATGGAGGCCGGGGGCTCGACCTCCTTCATGATCAGCCGGGCCAGCACGGACCCCTGGGGCGGATCGGCCACCAGGTCGACCTTGACGCCGGCGGCCTCCAACTCCTTTGCAGTGGCCGGTCCCACCGCCGCCACCAGCGGAGGGTCTTCTTCGGGGAGCAGCCGTTTGAGCAGATCCTGCTCGACCACCCCCCGGACCCCGCGCCGGGAAGAAAAGGTCACCACGTCGATCCTGGCCCGGGGCAGGCCGGGCATGATGTAGCGGGTGGAGATGCAGGGGATCTCCCGGACCAGCACCCCGCGCTCCAGAAGCGCCTTGGCCAGTTCGAGATTGTCCGAACTCTCCCGGGTCAGCACCACGACCGGGCCGGACGGCATATCCATTCTTCCCTCCCGCGACTCGGATCCAACGGGCATCCGGAGCGGATCCACTCCTCCGCCGCGTACAGCGCCGAGAACTCTTTTACACCCATGCGCCCCGCATTGGAAGGCGCGGCGACGTATATCTTCGAGTCTTCCCGCTGCATGTAGGCCCCGAAGGGCGCATGGCAGCCTCCGCCGAAAACCACGTGCAGGCGGCGCTCGGCGGTAATTATGGCCCGGGTGGGAGCGTGCTCCAGGCCGGAAAGCCTTTCCTGGGCCTCGCGGTCGTCCTCGCGCGCCTCGACGGCGATCACTCCCTGCCCGGGCGCGCAGATCCACAGGCGGGGATTCAGGTCGAAGGCCAAAAGCGGCTCCACCTCCAGAGCCAGGCGGGCCAGTCCCGCCCGGGCGAGTATCACCGCGTCGCAGTCGCCGCGGATGCACTTTTCGACCCGGGTGGGCACGTTGCCGCGGATGGGCACCGGCGTCAGGTCCCCGGCGAACGCGCCCAAAAGCGCCTGCCGGCGCATCGAGGACGCCCCCACCGTCGCCTTCGCCTTCAGCGGTAGATCCCGCTTGGGGTCCAGCGCCTCCGGGCGCGCCAGGAGCACGTCGCCGGCTTCGTCGCGCTCGAGCACCGCGGCCAGGGCCAGGCCGGGGGAGATGGCGGTGGGCAGATCCTTCAGCGAGTGAACCGCCAGGTCGATCTTTTTCGAAAGCAGCTCCTGCTCGATCTCCTTGGTGAAGAACCCCACCCCGGACTGCTCGCCCAGTTTTTGGTCCTTGAAACGGTCCCCGGAGGTCTTGACCACCCGGACCTCCGCGGAACCCGGCAGGCGCTCGATCACCCGGCGAGCCTGCTCCCGGGCCAGGCGGCTGCCCCGGGTGCCGACGATCAGGGTTCTTCCCGGCACGAGTCGTCCTCCGGATTGTGCAGCGAGGACTCCTTGATGGTGCGGAACACCTCGCTGGTGTAGCCCAGGATGATGTTCTTCAGATCGAAGGCCATGCGCGCGCGCGCGTCCTCGGGCAGGTAGTCGAAGCGGTCGGCGATCAGCTTGGGGATCTCATCGCCCACCAGCCGGCGGTGGTGCCGCTGGACCGTGTCCAGGAGCACCGAGAACATGGGCTCGCAGCAGTAGACCTTGAACTCGTCCAGGGCGTCGCTGACCAGCTCAGCGGCCTCGCGATCCTTCTCCTCGCGCCGCGGGGTCCCGTGGGTCTGGTGGTAGAACCCCACCAGGTCGTCAAGCCCGACCACCTCGACCTCTGCGGGCAGGTTGTCGCGCTCCACCTGCTCGGGGATGCCGATGTCCAGGATCAAGAGCGGCTTGTCCTTCGGCAGCATTCCGGCCTCGACCACCGGCTGCATCGCCCCGGTGCACACCACCGCCGCGTCCACCCCGGCCATCACGCCGGGCAATTCGCCCAGTGGACGCACCCGCCGGTCATCCGTCGGTGTTCGGGTGCACAGGACCGGCTCGAACCGCGGGTATCCTTCCAGCAAGCCGAGCATCCGCCGGCCGATGCGGCCCAGACCCACCACCGCGACCTGGTAGCGCTCGCGCATGCGCAGCTGGCTGCGCAGGTAGTGAATCGCCAGCGAATGCACCCCCACCGCGGCGTTCTCGATGCAGCCCCGCCGCAAGGCGACGCGCACCAGCCTCCCGGCGGTGGTTCCCACCCCGTTCAGCGCCCGCGAGGAGGTTCCCCGCTCACGGGCGGTCTCCAGCGCCCGGTAGAGCTGCCGGGCGATCTGCCGCTCGCCGACCACCAGCGACTCCTGGCCAATGGCCACCCGGAAAACGTGCCGGGCGGCTTCCTCCCCCACATACACGTACGGCTCCAGCCACGAGCGCGCCTCCGAGACCCGCAGCTTCATCTGCGCCTTCAGAATCTCCGCCGCCCAGCGCGGCTGCCCGGAGGAGACGATCCACTCGTTGCGGTTGCAGGTATTCAGGTCGAAAAACCCGTCCGCCGCCCCGATTCTGCAAAGATTACGGGCCAGTACGCGGACCTCCCGGTCGTCCAGCACCAGTTGGGAGCGCCACTTGGAAGAGGCCACCCGGAAGTCACATCCCACCACCGCCAGGGGTATATTGCAGGTTTCCTGGTTCATGGACAAAGCACCACGTTTTACCTAAAGAAACCCCCGATCGTCAAGGCATCAAAAAATGCTAGGCTCTTGTTCTTCTCCGGCGAGTCAGCCGGATCAACAGAAGCAACCCGGCCATGCCTGGAGATGTCTTTCCGCCGCAGGCGCAGCTCTCTTCGGTCGGCTCGCCGGGCAGGGGTAGTTGTTTCTTGTCGCGGTCGAAGGCGTCCGGGTCGGTCAGGGCCATGGCGGCCAGGTAAAACAGCGCGCCCTCCCAGACGTGGGGCATGGACACCCGGTTTTCGAGGCCCGCGGCGGTGTTTTCGAACACCTCGCCGAAATGATCGGTGCCCTCGACGGCCACGTCGGCTAGCAGCAGCAGGGCCTCGCGGGCCTGGGCGCGGGCGCCGTCCTTCTCCCCATAGAGCGCTGCGGCGATGATCGGCTTGGCCAGATAGATACCCCACTCGCGCTCGCCTTTCAGAATGGCAAGCACCTCGTCCATGTCGGCTTCCAGCTGGGCCTGCAGCAACGGCTCGTCTCTTTCGAGCACCCGCCCGGGCCAAACCAGCCAGCCGGTCACCTGGTAGCCGATCTTGTCGGGGATGGGCGCGGGCGAGTCCTCCCGGCCGATCGTAAACAGCCCGGTCGAAGGATCCAGGTAGTGGGTGCGGATGGCCTGGTTGAGCTCTTCGGCCCGCAGGAGGTAGCGCTGCATGGACTGTTCGTCATCCATGTACCGGGCCATGCGCGAGCCGCCCATCAGGGCCGCGTGCACCGTGACCGCACCGTGCAGCGAGGAAGTGAAAATCTGGTTGTCGTCCTCGCTGGCCGGGGCGGGCAACCCGGTGCCGGCCTCCTTCCAGCGCTGAAGCAGGTCCAGGGATTTTTGGGTGGTGGGCCAGACCCTTTCGGCAAACCGACGCCGGTCCCCGCCCGAAAGATACGCCGCATGCATGACCGTGGACCAGACGTGCAGGGCGACGTTGTCGATCTCGAAACGGGTAGGGCCCCCGATCTCCCCGTCCCCGTAGTAGTTCATCTCCCAGGCCCAGGCTGGAAACTCCTCCGCGCCGGTGTCCGGGTCGATGGGCGCCTCGGGATTGAGCAGCGAGTCGGGCCCGGCTGGCTCCTCGCGCACCGTCTCAAGGTACCACTCCGTGCGCTGGGTCACCCAGTCGCGCAGCCCGGCCACGTCCAGGGCCATGCTGAAAAAAGCCCCGTCCCGAGGCCAGTCCAGGTAGTAGGGCCTTTGCCGGGTCACGCTGGCGACAATGGCCCCGGTGCGCGCCACCCGGGCGACGTAAATGTTCAAGATCGCCCGCTTCGCCACCCGGCGCACCCGTTCCCCCAAATCCTTGCCGGGAAGCCGCGCCCCGTCGAGCACCCCGGCGAAGACGTCCTCGGCCTGCCGCAGCCGCTCTGAAAAAGCAACGCCCCGCACCGCGTCCAGGGACGCAAGGGCCTCCTGGCGGTTTTCCCCGAAAGCGAAGACCGCGCTGCCCTCGGCCACGTCGCCGTCGAAGGTCAGCGGGGTCATCAGGGCCCCGTTGGTCTGGGCGGCCGAAACCATGGAGCCGGAAAGCGTGGCGTCTTCCAGATCGGCCAACGCGTCCTCCGGCCGCTGGAGCCAGTTGTGATTGTCCTGGAACCAGGACAGCTTGTCCTCGCAGCGCAGCATATCCAGCATGCCTTCGTCTATCGGCAGCTTGATGTCTGGGTGGGTGGTCTTCAAGGCGATCAGGTTGTCCACCAGCTCGTCAGCCTTGACGCACAACGGCGTCGAGTCCGCTCCCACCTGGAACGATCCGGGCTCCGGCTCGGTGGTCACCAGGGCACACACGCCGGGTTCATAGGCGGCGTCCAGCCCCTCGACGAAAGTCTGCAGCTGTGCAGACGACACGTCCTGGCTTTGCATCAGCGTCTCGATCGGCCCGAAATCCAGATCTCCGCCGCGGGTCAAGACATCCACTATACTGGTCAAGTTGGCGCGATCAGCGGGATGGAAGTGCAAAATGGCTCGCGTTGCCGGATCCCAGGCGGCCAGGAAGTCGTTGGTGGAATCGAATGCCCAGTCGGCCAGCGGCAACTGCGGCACCCGCGACAGGCTCGGCGAGAGGTTCTCGTAGACCACCAGCGACACCGCCTGCACCCCGGATCCCGCCCGCCGCTCTACCCTCACCCGTCGGGTCAGCACGTCGTGGTCGGGATCGATCACGTCGGTCACGGTAACCATCAAGCCCAGCTGCGTATTTTCAAAAGTGGTCACCGGCACCGCCGATTCCGGCGAAGAATAGGTCTGGCTGTGCGTCCAGCCGTCGTCGCGCGGCCATACCAGCTCGCTCCCGGATGCGGTGGTAACCCACAAGCCCACGTACGAGCCCATGGTGTCCAGGGCTCCCACGTGCGGCTGTTGACGGGCATCCGGGGCGTTGGAGCTGAGATAGCAGAGCTGATCGTAGATGCTGGGCGAGGGCCAGGCCAGAACGGTCAAGTCGCCGTCTTCGGAGATGCCCGCGGTCAGCCTTCCGTGGCCGGTCACCGCGTGGGTGTTGGTGGCTCCGAAGAGGCACTCGAAGCAACCCTCGGCCGGCGCCGCCCGCCCGGCGAGCGGAGTCAGCAGGATCGCGAACGATAACAGGAACTTTCTCATGGTCTGATAATGCAACATTTCTGGTCTCGTACTCAACCGTCATCTTGACTCCCGCCCGCGGTCATGATTTTCTCACTACTGGAATCCGCCGGCTGGGGGAGCCCGGATATATTCAGCTATAAATATGAACTCTAATGGAGGTTTGGAATGAAACCTGGATGGTACCCGCGAATGTTGTTTTTTTGCGTCCTGGCCCTGCTGGGACTGCACTCGACCGGCCGCGCCCAGTTCTTCAAGGTCTACGAGCACGCCACCGCGGACGCCGGGGCGGTGGAGTTCACCTACTGGACCACCTGGATGGCCTCCTCGGAGGAGAACCTGACCTTCTTCGGCAAGGATCTGTCGCGGGAGAACATGTGGGCGCACTCCTTCGAGGTCGAGTACGGCCTGTCCCATGCGCTCACCGTGGGAATCTACGGGGACTTCCTGCACCCGGCCGACGGCGACTTCGAGTTCATCCAGTCCAAGCTGGTGGCGCGCTATCAGCTCTTCGGCAAGAACGAGCTGCCGGTGGACCTGGGTCTCTACGGCGAGTACATCATCCCCCACCCGGACTACAAGGACTCGGAGAAGTTCGAGGTCCGGATCGTCGTGGAAAAGGATCTCGGCCCGCTGCGCCTGGTGTTCAATCCGATCCTGGAAAAGGCCACCAGCGGAGAGGACGTCGGCGAGGGCCTGGAGTTCGCCTACGCCGCGGGAATCTTCTGGGAAGACAACGGCGCCGGAATCTTCGAGACCGGCTCCTTTCACATCCGCGCCGGTTTGGAGTTCTACGGCTCGCTGGGCGAGCTGGCCGACTTCGAGGAGTTCGACCACCAGAAGCACTATCTCTTCCCGGTCATCGACCTCTACGCACCTCACTGGAAGGACTGGGCCCTGCGCTGGTCGGTGGGAGTGGGCTTCGGCCTGGGGGGCCTGGCCGACGACATCGTGGTCAAGAGCATCCTTTCTCTGGAGTTCATCTCATGAAAACTACAACCCGTAATATTATTATCGCCAGTCTGGCGGCCGCGGCGCTGCTGATCGCCGGCATCGGCGGCGCCGGGGAAAAAGCCCCGGCCCACCAGCTGGATCACTGGGACGATCCCTACGACTGCCTGGGCTGCCACGTGGAGCGCTACCAGGACTGGTCGACCTCGCAGATGTCGAGGGCCTACACCGGCGACTTCTTCCAGGCCCAGTTTTTCAAGTACGTGCTCCGCGACTCGCAGCGCGACGAGAAAGTGAAAGAAGCGCCCGCCGACTGCATCGGCTGCCACTCTCCTTCGGCGTTCGAGTCGGGATTGATCCCTCCGCCGAAAACCGCCCGGCCGGACAATTACTGGGTCAAGCTTGACCCACCGCCGGTGAAAAAGGGCGCCGACCGGGGGGTCTTCTGCGATTTCTGCCACTCGCTGAAGGGCTTCGAAGGCACCCAACCCTTCAACCACAACTATGTATTCGCGGCCGGCCCCGGCCGCAACACCAAGCGGGCCGGCCTGGAGCATCCCTGGGCGCCCTACCACGAGACATCGGTCGGAGAGATCTTCGAGACCGCCGAGATGTGCGCTACCTGCCACGACGAACAGAACGGCTTTGGGGTGTGGGTGAAGGCCACTTTCCAGGAGTGGAGCGACACCATGTACGCCGACCGCGGCATCGTCTGCCAGATCTGTCACATGCCGCCGCGGGAGGGAAAGCCGGCCAAGATGGGCCCGGTTCGCGCGGAAAATCACCGCCACTGGTTCGGCGGCGGCCTGACCGAATTCGTCGAAGGCGCCGCCCGGATCAAGATCAACCTCGACCAGAAAGATGTAGCCGCTGGCTCCAGCGTGCCGTTCTCAATCACCGTAAGCGACATAGCCACCGGCCACCTGTTTCCCACCGGCTCCACCGAGGAGCGCGACGTCTGGCTGCATGTCGGCGTCCTCGACAAAGAGGGCCAGGAGATCCAGCACATAAAAATCCCCGAAAACCCCAAAGATCCCGACGACCGCTACTTCATAACCTGCGACGCCCCCGAAGCCCACCCCAGCCACAGCTCCTACGGCGATCCCCTCTCCCGCGACTCGCTCCCCGAGGGCGACCGCATCTACCAGGACGTCTTCCTGGACTCGGATGGCAAAGCCACCTTCGGCCAGTGGTACGCGATCAAGATAATCGGCAACCGCCTGGCCCCCGAAGAAACCCGGGTTGAAAAATACAACTGGACGGTCCCAGCGGATCTGTCCGGCAAGCAGGTCAAGCTGTGCGCCTCGCTGTGGTACCGCCGCGTGGCCGACTCCCACGCCGAGATCCTGGGCATCCAGAAACGCCCCCACCTGCTGGTTTCCCGCGACGAAAAG
>Ga0272442_10007759_pt1 | contig 13781 bp, 10 predicted proteins | sample SSMForm2O_FD_200262 | JGI IMG/M metagenome (GOLD analysis project Ga0272442, IMG submission 200262) | Marine sediment archaeal communities from Little Sippewissett salt marsh, Falmouth, MA, United States - SSM-Form-2O | ecosystem: Environmental > Aquatic > Marine > Wetlands > Sediment ...
GTAGGCCGCGGCGCGGGCGCGGCTTTTTGCTGTCATTCCGAGCGAGCGCAGCGAGCCGAGGAATCTCGCCGTAGTCGTTCGTGCCCCTGCTGTATCCCCGCGATGAAGTGCAAGGTGAGATTTCCTGCGGGCACTCGGGATACGGCGCTCCGCTCGGCCTCGCGCCGCGAGGCCTCGGTCGAAATGACGATCGGAGGATGCACCCGCCATGTCGCCCGCTTACGGCGTCACGATAGTCGGCCCGTCGCGGCCCGTGTCGGCCTCGGCGGCGCCGTCGCCGTTGCCGGCGGCGTTCTGGTCGGCCTCGGCGATGGCCTGGAAGATCGCCTCGTTCATCCGCCGCATCAGGTCTGCGTAATTCGACTGGGCCGCCGTGAACGCCTTGACCGGTTCGCTGGCCGCCACTTGGTCGCGCAGGTGGTCGAGGTTCCGTTTTTCCTCGACTTCCACCGGTTGGCCCCGGTGTTCCTTTTCCTGGATGGCGGTGGCGGCCTGGTTGTAGGCCTCCAGGGCCTGGGTGGCGTCGTTATCCTCTCGGATGGCGGCGTCGGCCTCCCGCAGTTGCTGGTAGTACCGATGCGCCTGGATCTTCCGGCCCAACGCCGTCGCGTGATCCAGGATCTCGTCAATCGATTCGTCGGCCATGACGGCCTCCCTCTGTGCGTGTGCGCTCTTCTGCCTTCCCCCTACCCTACGCGACGCGGCGGGCCGACGCAACCGTTCATGCAAGTTGCCGAATTGAACCGCCGCCCCGCAGCCCGTATACTGGTGTCTTACGCAATTCCTTTTACGCCGATCCTGATTGAAGCGAGCCCGTATGACCACACGCGACACCATCCTCAAGACCATGCGGTCGCACCGGTACCACCCGATGCGCCTGAGGCGCCTCGCCCGGTTCTTCGACGTGGCCGAGGACGACTACGCCGAGTTCCGCGCCCTCGTCAAACAGTTGATCCGCGAGGGCGCGATCCACGAGGTGCGCGGCAAACTGCGCGTCCCCCGCCGCAAACGAAAGAAGGGCGACCGCACCATCGAGGGGCGGTTCAGCCTCTCGCAGCGCGGCTTCGGCTTCGTCGAACCCGACGAGGAGGAACCCGACGACGCCGAACCCGGACCCACCGAGGGCGACGACCTCTTCATCCCCCCCGGCAAGACCCTCGACGCCGTCACCGGCGACACCGTCCTGGCGGAGGTCGAAGGCAAGGGCGACAAGGGCTACTACGGCCGCATCCTCGAAGTGAAGGAGCGCGGCCACGAGCGCTTCGTCGGCACCCTGCTCGCCGAGGACGGCCGGACCGTCGTCCGCCCGGACGGCGGCGTCCTCCCGCGCGACTTCGACGTCCCCGACGCCTCCGCCGCCGGCGCCCGGCCCAAGGACAAGGTCGTCTTCGAGGTCATCACCTACGGCCTGAAGGACGAGCCCGGCCAGGCCGTCATCACGGAGGTGCTCGGCCATCGCGGCGACCCGGGCGTCGACACCCTCGCCGTCATCCGCCAGTTCGATCTGCCCGACGAGTTTCCCGAGCCTGTCCTCGCCGAGGCCGGCCGAAGCGCCGAACGCATCGACGAGGAGGCCCTCCGCGGACGCCGCGACCTGACGGCCGAGACCGTCATCACCATCGACCCGGAGGACGCCCGCGATTACGACGACGCCATCAGCCTCCAGGCCCATGACGATGGCTCCATGACCCTGGGCGTCCACATCGCCGACGTCGCCCACTTCGTGCCGGTCGGCTCCGCGCTCGACCGCGAGGCCCGGGAGCGCGGCACGAGCGTGTACCTGCCCACCACGGTCCTCCCGATGCTGCCCGAGACCCTCTCCAACGGGGCGTGCAGCCTCCAGGAAGGACGCACGCGCCTCACCAAGAGCGTCTTCATCACCTTCGACTCAGGCGGCGAACCCGGCCGCGTGGATCTGGCGAGCGCCACCATCAAGAGCGCCAAGCGCCTGACCTACCGCCAGGCCCAGGCCGCGCTGGACGGCCAGCCGGACGGCCTCGCGCCCGAGATTGCCCGGCTCCTGGCGGCGATGAACCGCCTCGCCCACATCCTGCTCGAGCGGCGACGCCGCCTCGGGTACCTCGAACTCGACCTGCCCGAGGTGGACCTGGAATTCAACGATGAGGGCCGCGTCGTCGACGCCCATCCCGAGGACACGAGTTTCACCCATCGCATTATCGAAATGTTCATGGTCGAGGCGAACGAGGCCGTCGCCCGCGAACTCGAGCGCGCCGGCCTCCCCTGCATGCGCCGCGTCCACCCGAAGCCCGACGCCGAGGCCTCCGAGCAGCTCCAGCACTTTGCGACCAGCGTCGGCCATCGCCTCAGCGACCCGACCGACCGCCGGGCCCTCCAGGACCTCCTGAACCGCGTGCGCGGCACGCCGGAGGCGTACGGCGTCCACCTGGCCGTCCTGCGGAGCCTTCGGAAGGCCGAGTACCGGATGGAGCCCGCGGGGCACTTCGCCCTCGGCTCCGCCGCCTACTGCCACTTCACCTCGCCCATCCGGCGGTACCCGGACCTGACGGTCCACCGGGCGGTCGACGCCCTCGTGCGCGGGCGCGGCACGAGCAAGGGCCGGCGCCGCCGCGGCGACCGGAAAGGGGCGGCGCCGACCCTGGCCGAAGGGTCCCTCGAAGAGGCCGCCGCCCACTGCTCCCGCACCGAACGACGGGCCGAGGCCGCCGAGAGGGAACTGACCAAAGTCAAACTCCTCGAATATCTCCAATCACGAATCGGCGAAACGTTCACCGGCGTCATCACCGGCGTCCAGGCGTTCGGCGTCTTCGTCGAGAACCCGGACCTCCTGATTGACGGCCTGGTGCACATCTCCAGCCTCGCCGACGACTATTACACGTTCGACCGGGAGAAATGGCGCCTCGTGGGACGCAAGACCGGCCGGGTGCTCCGCGTCGGCACCGAACTCCAGGTCCGCATCGCCGCCATCGACATCCCCGCCCGCCAACTCGACCTCGTCCCCGTCGAGGCCGAACGGCAGCGCAAAGGCGGGAAGACGGGCGGCGGGTCCGGCGACAAGAAAGCCGAGCCGGAAGGCAAGAAGCAAGGCGCGGGCAAGGCTAAACGCAAAGCCGCTAAGAAGGGCAAGGCCAAGGGCGGCGGCAAACCCAAACGCAGGCGACGTTAAAGAGTACATCCATACGCGACTGACTTTTCAGCATTGCGGACTTGAAGCGAAGGGGGCGCAATGGCCACTTCACCTGAGGAACTTCGTCTCTGGATGGAATCCGACGAGAATGAGAACCTCGAGTTTAAGGCGGCCAAGAGGAACATGGACCGGGACGACTTGGGGAAGTACTGCTCGGCCTTGGCTAACGAACATGGAGGGAAGATCATTCTTGGAGTGACCGACCGTAAGCCTCGCCAGGTGGTCGGATCGCAAGCCTTCCGAAACACTCAAAGCATCAAGGGGTATTTGCATCGCGAACTGGGGTTGCGGGTTGACGTCGAGGAGTTGCACCACGCGGACGGACGAGTCCTTGTGTTCCATGTTCCAGCACGGTTGCTGGGCCAGCCGGTAGCATACAAGGGTGCTTTCTACATGCGGGTCGGCGAGTCCCTGGTTCACATGACGTGGGACCAGATCGTAGAGATCCGTGACGAGGCCGTGGTCGATTTCTCCGCCGAGGTCTGTCCAAATGCTGTCCTGGACGACTTGGAACCTGAAGCCATCGATCGCTTCCGCAAGATGTGGTCCCGCAAGGCGAACAGCGAAACGGTAAGAAGGCTGGAGCCGGGGCAGCTTCTTGAAGATGCCGAGTTGCTGCTCGACGGACAGCCTACTTACGCGGCGCTGGTTCTGCTTGGGAAGCGCCGTGCACTCGGCAGGTTACTCCCTCAAGCGGAAGCGATCTTCGAATACCGCTCATCCGAAGTGCAGATTTCGCACGCACAACGAAAGGAGTACCGTGAGGGTTTTTTCCTTTGGGCGGACGACTTGTGGGAAACGATCAACGCTCGCAACGATGTCCAGCATTACCAGGAAGGGCTGTTCGTTTGGGACATCGCTACCTTCAGCGAAGCCTCCATACGTGAGGCCGTACTCAACGCGGTGTCGCATCGTGACTACCGCATGCCGGATTCGGTATTCGTGCGTCAGTATCCACGCAAGTTAGAGGTTATCAGTCCGGGAGGGCTTCCGGAGGGGGTGACGGTTGATAACATGCTTTGGAAACAGCGGCCAAGGAATCGCAGGATCGCCGATGCCTTCAGCAAGTGCGGCTTGGTGGAGCGTTCAGGCCAGGGTATGGACCGCATGTTTGCGGAGTCAATCAGACAGGGCAAGGCACAGCCGGATTTCTCTGGGACGGATCAATACCAGGTGTCGTTGGTACTCCACGGAGAGGTACAAGACACGAACTTCTTGCGTTTTCTGGAGAAGGTGGGCCAGGAGAACCTGGCCGCCTTCGCGGTTAAAGATCTATTGGTGCTCGACTGTCTTCGGAGAGAGCAACGTGTGCCGGAAGCACTCCGCCCGCGCCTCGCCCACTTGGCCGAGCAGGAAGTCATAGAAGCCATCGGGAGAGGCCGTGGAAGACGCTATATATTATCTCGACGCTTTTATGCTTTCCTAGGCAAGGAGGGGGTGTATACCCGCAAACGCGGCCTCGACCGAGAGACCAACAAGGCTTTACTTGAGAAGCACATCCGAGACAACAAGCGCACGGGGAGCCGGCTTAAAGAACTTATGCAGGTACTTCCGGCGCTATCGAGAGGCCAGATCCAGAGCCTACTCCGAGAGCTCCGAGCCGAAGAGCGTGTTCGCCTGGTGGGCAAGACACGCGCGGCCCGATGGTATCCTGCCTCGCGGGTTTAGGCTACGCTGCTCACCCCGCAAGTAGCCAGCTTCGAAGCAATGAGCAGCAATTCGGAGCAATCCTGTGCCACAAGTCTCTTAAAAACAAGGGCTTACGATTGCTTGGCAGATTGCGCCGCGAATAAACTCAGCAATCGTACTGGGCGGCACCGGCAATAGAGCGGCACACGATCATGTGGGTAGGTTAGCCTACGCGTCTTCGTCTGGCTGCTGGCCTTCCTCGTCCGCCTCCATCGCCTCCGTCTCCAGGTCTCCCTCGGCCGTCTCGGTGAGTTTCTGGATCCGCTCCTCCGCCGCCGCCAGGTCCTTCCGGCAGACCTGGATCAGTTCCGCCCCCTCGGCGTAGAGGTTCAGCGAGGCATCGAGGCCCACCTCCCCGGACTCGAGTTCCTCGACGATTTGCTCCAGCCGCGCCAGACGCGCCTCGAACGTCGGTGCCTGCTTCGCCTTCTTCTTTTTCTTCGCCATGCGGTATTCCTTGCCTCTGTGTGGCCCGGCCGGACGCTTCGCGCGCCCGTTGAGCCAGCGACGGTACGTCGCCGGTCGTTTTGGCGCCGTCGAACAGTTCCCGCCCGTGCGGCGATCGTCGGTCGCCGGTTCAACGGAACCCCGTCACCCTGCCGCGCGCCGTTGTGTGACCCGGCCGGCCTTGGGCCGACAGGCATCCGTATGGGCCCGCCCGCGCGTCTTCACGGGCGAAGCGCCGGCGCGGCCTCACTCGATGCGCTCGAGTTCGCCCGCCGTGTCGCGGCCGAGATCCGTCTCGGTGAACGCGCCCCCCGTCGGCAGCGCCACGTGCAGCCTGGGCGTCACGTCGACGGCGATGCGGACCGCCTCGGCGGTCACCTCCAGCACGTGCCCGCCGGCCGACCGGTCCTCCGTCAGGAAGTGCAGATGATACCCGGGCACGTTCAGCCCTTCAACAAACGGCGGCAGGCGGAAGCCGACGAGCGTGCCTTCCACGTCGTGGAACTCGAACGTCGGCTGCCGCTTCGCCACCTCCACCAGCCGCGGATACGGTTTCGTCTGTCGCGGCACGCTGCGCGTCTTGACGTACCGGAACCGTCCGTCGATGCGCACCGCCACTGGCACGTTACGGATGCCCGCGATGCGGTCGATCGCGACCTTCAGGTCGTCGTAGCCGACGCCGCCGTCGGCCTCGCCCCGCCGGTCGACCTCGAAATGCGTGACGGCCGCGAACGGCGTGCACGTGTCCGCCGGCGGACGGTACGCCTTCCCGTCCGCCCGAACCTGGTACACCGTCCCGTCGAGGACGACCATCTCGCCGTCCAGGGCGTTGAAGGTGCCGAGCCCCACGTCGCCCCGCGCGACGACCTCGGCCAGGGTCACCTCGCCGTCGTACACGCCTTCCTGCAGCGCGCTGACCGTGGACGTCTGATACAGCGTGTCGCGGTCCGCCTCGGACGCACAGCCGGCCAGGAGCACGACCGCCGCCAGGCCGAGCCATCGGAGCATACGCATCGCGGTCGCCTCCTCTGCAGGAGTGCAGGGTTACGCGTCGAACAGCGTCGGCCCCCCGTCGGCGCCCTTCCGGCGCGAGCGCCGTGTGCCACGGCCGGTTGCTCTTTTTGTTGTGTGGCCCGGCCGGTCTTGTCCGGCCGGGGGATGCGGACCCGTGCCACGGCCGGCCTTGTCCGGCCGTGCGTCATGATTCCCGGAGCGCCGGGTGCCACTGGCGGCTTGTCCGCCAGTGTCTCGCACCGTGCCACGGCCGGCCTTGCCCGGCTGGGCGCCGGGTGCCACTGGCGGCTTGCCCGCCAGTGCCTCCGTCACCCGGCTCGCGAGATCCCCGTCCGCCAGATGCGTCCGGAGCAGGTCGCCTGCCTGGGCGTCGGCGGCGCGGCGAAGCGTCTCGCCCGTCCGCGCGAGCACCGTCCGGCTGTACCCGCGCGCCAGGACCCGGTCGGGATTCAAATCCTGGAGCCGTCCCGCCAACCGATCCAGCCGGGCCCGCCAGCGATGCTCCAGGAGCGTCCGGCCCGCGGCGGAGAGGCGATGGCCGGCCATCCGGAGTTGCCCCTCGGCGGCGGCCTGCCGGGCCCGCGGGGCGTGCTCGGCCAACCGCGACGCCGCCCCCTCCAGCCGGAGCCGGCCCCCCTGGGCCGTCTCGCGGACCCGTCCGGCGAGCCGCCCGGCCAAATCCTCCAACGTCTGGGCCCGCACGAGGACCAGGTCCTCCGGATGCCGCAGGGACCGGCTCCGCTCGGCCATCGCCAGCCGCTGCCGCAGACGGTCCAGGTGATGCCCGAGGGCCCGGCCCAGGCGCGCGAGCGCCGCGTCCAGGCCGGCGGCGATCTCCCGGCGGTCCGGCGCCACCACTTCCGCCGCCGCCGACGGCGTGGGGGCCCGCGCATCGGCCACAAAGTCGCTGATCGACGTGTCCGTCTCGTGCCCGACGGCCGAGACGACCGGCACCGCGGACGCCGCAATCGCCCGGGCGACCGTCTCCTCGTTGAACGGCCAGAGGTCCTCCAGGCTCCCCCCGCCGCGGCCGACGATCATCACGTCCACGCCGCCCAGGCGGTTCAGGTTCGCGACGGCGCGGGCGATTTCCTCGGCCGCCCCGTCCCCCTGCACGCGGCTGGGGGCGAGGAGGATCCGCGCCGCCGGCCACCTGCGGCCGAGCACCTGGACGATGTCGCGCACCGCCGCACCCGTCGGGCTCGTCACCACGCCGATGGTCCGGGGGAAACGCGGCAAGGGACGTTTGCGCTCCGCCGCAAAGAGGCCTTCCTTCTCCAGCCGTTCCTTCATCCGACGGAACGCGATCTCCAGCCGGCCCACGCCCCGGGCCTGCACGCGCGTCGCGTACACCTGGTACGTGCCCTGCGGAGGGAAGACGGAGAGGCGGCCGCGGAGTTCCACCTCCAGGCCGTCGGCCATCTCGGCCGGCAGCCGGTCGGCGTCCGACCGCCACACGACGCACCGGACACTGGCCCGGTCGTCCTTCAGGCTGAAGAAGACGTGGCCGGAGGAGTGCCGCTTCAGGTTCGACACCTGCCCCACGAGCCAGACCTGCGGGAACTCGACCTCCAGCAGGTCGCGGATGCGGCGGGTGAGCGACCAGACGGTTTCGGGGCCGTCCGGCTCGGGTTCCGGCACGTCGCGGGCGTCGAAGAGGATGCTCATGCCGCTGTCATACCGCATCCGGTCGCCGGGTGCAACCGGTTGCGGGTGCGGGGCCTCATGTCTTGGCGTGAGGCCGCCGTTGCCGTTCGGTGTCTCCCGCCTTGGGCCGTTTGGAAAGGTGCCTCAGACCTCAGCCGTTGCCGTTGGCGTTTTTGCCGTTGCCTAATGCCTAATATCTACTGCCGAGTGCCCGCCTTTCACCGCGCTTTTAATTTATATGGCCGTCCGTTGATGGACTGAAAAAAGCCGACAATTCGGGGTGTGTTTTCGCGCGTTTTCGCGCGTTTCGATCAAAAGTGATCAAAAAGTCGCGCGTTTTGCCTTACCCATTTTAACATTTGGGCCCCAAATCGTCCCTGGAGGGCCACAATCGACGATTCGGGGTCCGAAAACGCGCGATTTCGGGGGTGCGCGAAACGGCGTTTTCCTAGAGTATCGATCAAACGCCTCATTCTAACGACGCCAGTTCAGTCGACGGCGTGGCCGGCGCCGAGGAGGTCGGCGGGGGTCAGGTCCTCGTCCTTTCCGGTCTCGTGGGCGGCCTCGCGGACGCAGGCGACGAGGGCGTCGACGACCTCCGCGTCGAACTGGGAGCCGGCCCCTTCGATGATGCTGCGGAGGGCCTCGGCCATGCCGACGGCCCGGCGGTACGGGCGGTCGGAGGTGAGGGCGTCGAAGGTGTCGGCGACGGCCAGGATCCGCGCCCCCCGCGGAATGGCGTGCCCGGCGATGCCGTCCGGGTACCCCTGGCCGTCCCACCGTTCGTGGTGGTGGCGGACGAGGGGCAGTTCGCGTTCCAGGAACCGCAACTGTTCCAGGATGTGGACGCCGATGAGGACGTGGTTGCGCATGGCGCGGCGTTGTCGGCCGTCCAGTTCGCCCTGTTTGCGGAGGAGGGCGTCGGGGACGCCGATCTTGCCGATGTCGTGGACGCGGCCGGCCCGGCGGCTGCGGCCGGGACGCCGGCGTCGGTGGCCGAGACGGGCCCGTCGGGCGTCCAGATGCAGGTCCGGTTCCGGCCGGCCGCCTTGGCGGCGTAGAGGGCCTCGTCCACGCGGCGGAGGAGCGCCGTCGGGTCCACCGTGTCACCGAGGTCCGCCACGCCCACGCTGATGGTGACCCGGACGGTGCGGGAACCGTCGGCGATCGGCCGGCCGGCGACGCCGATGCCGTTGTCGCGGACCGCGAGGTGCCACATCCGGCCGTCGCGTTCGGCCGAGAGGTGAACGCGCGGCGTCTCGTCGCAGAACTTCAGGGCGTTGCCGATGAGGTTCTGGAAGACGCACGTCAGTTGGTGCCGGTCGCCCTGGACGGTGGGGAGGGCCTCCTCGGCCCGCTTGCGCTCGCTGACGTCGCGAACGATGCCGATGGCGTGCCACGCCCCGCGCAGTTGCACGGCCGAGAGCGACAGTTCGGCCGGGAACTCGTCGCCGTTCTTTCGCCGGGCCACCAAGTCCAGCGTTCGGCCGACGGCCGGTCCCTCGCCCGATTGCTGGAAGTGGGCGAAGCCCTTGCGATACGCGTCGCGGAACCGGTCCGGGGCCATCAGCCGGTGGAGTTCCTGGCCCAGGGCCTCGTCGGCGGTATAGCCGAAGATGGTTTCGGCGGCCTGGTTCCAGAACGAGACGTTGCCCTCGGCGTCCATCATGACGATGGCGTCCTGGGCGGATCCGGCGATCTTGGCGAGTTTCTCTCGCTCCTCGCGCAGCGCCTCCTCGGCCCGTTTGCGGTCGGTGGTGTTGCGCAGGACCGCCTGGATCGAGACCACCCGGCCGTCCTCGACGACCGGCTTGCCGGTGGCCTCGACGGGGAACGGCTCGCCGCGCACCGGCTGGTGAAGGAACGCGATGGTGCCGGGTTCCTGGTGGCGGACGGCCCGCTCGACGACCTCCCGCGCCCGCCGGCGGTCCTCCTCCGTGGCGATGAACGTGAAGAGGTTGTGGCCGACCACGCGATGCGGCGAAGCCTGCAGCGGAAGTCCGGCCTCGGGGGCCGGGTCCCATCCCACGCGCCGTCCCTTCCCAGAATGTGTCGGTGCCCCGGGTGCGCGGGAAACCGCGGCATGTATCGGCGAATCCGGCCGATGCCTTCAGGGTTTGTGCGGGCGGCGGCAGGGGCTCCTCCGTTGTGGCCCGCCGCTCGCGTGCTATAATGCCCCCATGGGTTCCAAGACGCCGCGCATCCGCAACAAGAAGGCCCGCCGCGATTACGAGATCCTGGAAACCCTCGAGGCGGGGCTCGTCCTGGAGGGCTCCGAGGTCAAGGCCCTCCGCGACGGCAAGGCGAACCTCGACGAGGCGTTCGCCCGCGTCGTCGACGGCGAGGTCTGGCTCTACAACATGCACATCGGGCCGTACAAGCAGGCGGGCCGGTTCGGCCACGACCCCCGGCGGGCCCGGAAACTGTTGCTGAAGAAACGCGAGATCGATCGCTTCCTCGGCAGGGCCATCGAGAAGGGCCACACCCTCGTGCCGCTGGCCCTCTATTTCCGCCGCGGATGGGCCAAGGTCGAACTGGCCGTGGCCCGCGGCAAACGGGAGTTCGACAAACGCGAGGACCTTAAACGCCGCGAGCACCAGCGCCAGATCGACCGGGAACTCGCCCGCCGGCAGCACCGACGGTGAGGGAACACGAATTCCCTCGCGGAGAATACAGTGAATCCCGCGCGGTGGTCCTCCTGGGCCACCGCGCAGACCGGGACCTGCGTAGAGAGGCTCACACGATGCCTCGCGTCAAGCACCATTTTGAACCGGGCCACGTGTATCACCTCACAACGCGAACCCGCACGGGCGAATTCGCGTTCGAGTCGGAAACGGCAAAGAGAATGATCGCCGATGCCCTAGGCTTCTACCGCGGGCGGGGCGATTGGATACTGTATGCCTTCGTCATCATGGCCAATCCTGTGCACTGCGTTGCGGGAGAAACCGGAATCGGCTTGAACCGCGTGTTCGGTGCTTTCAAGAGTTGGGTGTCCAACCGTCTCGGTACCGAAACGCAGGGCACCCTGCTGGAGCGACGTTTCGACGATAACGCCGTCCGCGACTGGCGAGAAATGGTGTCGGTCGTGGCCTATGTCCACGAGAACCCCGTGCGAATCGGCTTGGTGCGCGGGCCGGAAGATTACTTCTGGTCAAGTGCCCGGAACTACGCAGGGCTGTCACCGGTAGCCATTGAGGTTGATTTGGCGTGGTGACTCAAGCGCGGCGGGCCAGGAGACCCGCCGCGCGGGAAACGCGAATCCATCGCCGATTAACCCATAAAGTCCCCGGAGAAATCTGCCGATTTCTCCTGTGCCATGACCACGCTAACGATGCCCGAATCGGACGTTCAGACCGCCTTGCCGCCCCTGGAAACGCCTTACGTTTCCGTCGCGCTCCCTCTCGGTCTGGACAAAACCTTCACCTACGCCCTGCCGAAGCCCCTGAGAGGCAAGGTCTGGCTCGGCCAGCGCGTCCGCGTGCCCTTCGGACGGGGCAAGCGGGCCCAGGTCGGCTGGGTCGTCGGCGGTTTCGAGGAGACGGACCTCGACCCGAAGAAGATCAAGGCTGTCAAGGAGACCGTGGACGACGCCCCTCTCCTGACTGACGACCTCGTGGACCTGGCGTTCTGGATGAGCCGGTACTACGTGACCCCCCTGGGGCAGGTGCTCGACGCCATTCTGCCCACGGCCGTCAAGAAGCAGGCCGGCTTCAAGACCGTCCGGTACGTGGAGCGGACGGACAAGCCGGAGGAGGAGGTCGACCGCATCCTCTCGAAGCAGCAGCGGGTGCTGGAGCGTCTGGCGGCGGCCGAGGGCACCCCCCTGACGCCCCGCGAACTGGCGCGCCAGGCCGGGTGCACCTCCGCCGTCATCAAGACCCTCGAAGAGAAAGGCCTCGTGCGGATCGTCAGCCGAAAGGTCGAGGACTTCCCCCGCAGCGACTTCGTCGACCTGGACCAGCCCCAGGCCGTCCACCTTACCGCCGAACAGGCCCTGGCGCTGCAGCGGATCAAGACGCTGGCGGCGACCGAGCGGTTCGGCGTCGTCGTCCTGGAGGGCGTCACGGGCTCGGGGAAGACGGAAATCTACCTGCGGGCCATCGAGGACGTGGTCGACCGCGGGCAACAGGCGGTCGTCCTGGTGCCCGAGATCGCCCTCACCCCGCAGACCATCCACCGCTTCCGCCAGCGGTTCAACCGCGTGGCCGTCCTCCACAGCGAACTGAAGGACACGGAGCGGCACCGGGAGTGGCGCGATATCCGCGCCGGCCGGGCCGACGTCGTCATCGGCGCCCGCAGCGCCGTCTTCGCCCCCGTCCCGGACCTCGGGCTCATCGTCATCGACGAGGAACACGAGAACTCGTTCAAGCAGGACGTGGCGCCCCGCTACCACGGCCGCGACGTGGCCGTCATGCGCGGCAACCTGGTGGGCTGCCCCGTCGTGCTCGGGTCGGCGACGCCGAGCCTGGAATCGTTCCAGAACGCCCGGACGCTGGACCATTACCAGGAGGCGCGGCTGTCGAAGCGGATCGGCGGCCGGCCGATGCCGCCCGTCCACATCGTGGACATGCGCGAGGAGGTGGCCGAGCGCAAGGGCCATCACGCCCTCTCGCGGACCCTCGAGAAGGCCATCGCCGAGGCCTGGCGCAAGCAGGAGCAGACCATCCTGTTCCTCAACCGCCGGGGCTTCTCCACCCATCTGTTCTGCGTCCGGTGCGGCTTCGTCGCCCGGTGCCCGGACTGCGACGTCGGTCTGACGTACCACGCCAAGGCCGGCGCGCTCCAGTGCCACTACTGCGGCCACAAGGAGGATCCGCCCGCCGCCTGCCCCGCCTGCGGGGCCGAGACCATCAACTACTGGGGCACCGGCACCCAACGCGTGGAGCAGGAAATCCTCACGAAGTTTCCCGATATCCGCCTGGGCCGGATGGATGCCGACGCCATGCGCCGTCGCGGAGGCCACTCCGAACTCCTGGCCGCGTTCCGCGACGGCGACGTGGACGTCCTCCTCGGGACCCAGATGGTGGCCAAGGGGCTGGACTTCCCGAACGTGACGGTCGTGGGCGTCGTGAACGCCGACGTGGCCCTCAGCCTGCCGGACTTCCGCGCCAACGAGCGGACGTTCCAGTTGATTACGCAGGTGGCCGGCCGCGCCGGACGCGGACCGAAGGGCGGCGAGGTGTTCGTCCAGACGTTCCAGCCCGACCACCTGACCATCCGGTTGGCCGCCGAGCACGATTACCGGGCGTTCGCGGCGGACGAACTCGATGCCCGGCAGCGGATGGGGTACCCGCCGTTCGGGCGCCTCGCGCGGATCCTCGTCCGATCGAAGAGCCGCCAGAAGGCCGGCGAGGCGATCCAGATGCTGGCCGGCCGCCTCATGGACCCCGCCCGCGCCGCCGGCATCACCGTCCTCGGCCCGCAGCCCTGCCCGATCGCGAAACTCAGCCGCTACTGGCGGTATCACGTGCTCTTGAAGGCCCCGACCGCCCGGACGCTGCTGCACTTCTTCGACCGGGTGCGCGGCGACCTGGAGGCGCCGGGGGCCGTCCAACTCGCCGTCGACGTCGACCCGCAGTCGACGCTGTAGCGATGTCACCTTTCAAATACACCGGGCGCGGTGGGTCTCCGTACCCACCGCGCCCGAATGACACGTGTAGCCCTGTAGGGTGGGTGCTTGCACCCACCGGTTCACTGCGCGTTACCACACCAGCCGCACGAGCGTCAGGGCGCCCAGAACGAGCGTCAGCACGCCGATCGCCAGCCGAAGATGCTGGTCCGTCACCGCTCGCACGGAGTGGACCGAGAGCGGCACCGA
>Ga0272442_10007761_pt1 | contig 13780 bp, 13 predicted proteins | sample SSMForm2O_FD_200262 | JGI IMG/M metagenome (GOLD analysis project Ga0272442, IMG submission 200262) | Marine sediment archaeal communities from Little Sippewissett salt marsh, Falmouth, MA, United States - SSM-Form-2O | ecosystem: Environmental > Aquatic > Marine > Wetlands > Sediment ...
CAGGGCTGCTGCAGCATACAGTATGGGCTGGCTGTTCATCCACCAATCCGTTATCTTGTCGCCCCTAGCAAGTTTTGGGTGCTTGAAGTACAGCTTCCAAGTGTTCTCACCGTACTTGTACTGCTGTTTGAAGAATTTCTGCAGCGTGGGACGATGAAAATGGTAGCATACCGCATCGATGTCAAAGGCTATCCTGTATCCTGCCTGCGCAAGTCTTGCTCCTATGTCTGTGTCGTATTGGGTGGGAAGAGCCTCATCGAAGCCGCCGATTTCCAAGGTTATCTTCTTTTTCAGCAGCAGATTCATGGTTGCCACTCTTTCAACTGTGCCGGGAAGCCGCCGATACCTGTAGCTCAGCTCGTAGCCTATGACTCTTGGAACCAGCCTGTCACTGTTCCATGTTTCCACGGTTCCGCTTGCCCCCGCAGCCTTGGGGTCGTTCAAGTGTTTGACAAGCTTCCTGAGCCACTGCTTCTCGACTTTCGCGTCAGAATCAACTAACCCAATTATCGGGTTCGCTATGTCCTTCAGGACGAGGTTGTAGGCTGCCGGAGGGTTAAGCTTGCTGTAAACAAACTTGATTGGATGCGCCTTAGCAAGTTCAGCTGTTTTGTCGGTTGAGCCCCCGTCAATCACGATTACTTCAAGAAGCTGTTTGGGGTAGTCCAGCTCCAGAATCGAGCGGAGGCACTCATCTATTGTTGAGCCGCTGTTAAGGGTGGGCACTATTATGCTGACCCCCGGAAGCGAATCCCCTTCTTTGGTTGCGCTGTTTTTCAATTGGTTGCCCCTATAGCGGTCTTCTGTAACTGAACCTTGAATATTAACGTGACTTGTTATGATAAATAAGATGTTATTATGGCGTAAAGTATTCTCGCCCCGTCTCTTATCGGGTCAAGTTTAGACCTTCCCACAGTCCTCTGAACGAAACTTATTGGGGTCTCTGCGACCCGTGCGCCCATCTTCAACGCCTTGATGAGCATCTCGGACTCCACCTCGTAGCCGTGGGAACTCAGCTTCATCCTCTTTATCAGAGACGAGCGGATTGCCCTGAAGCCAGACTGGGAATCGGATATTTTTGCGCCCGTGAGGTAGCCAATCAAATCATTGAACATGCTGTTGCCTGTTCTGTTTATTTTCGGAATCTTGGTTTTGTTGTCCTCCGAATCAGAGAATCTTGACCCCACCACAAAATCGGCTCTGTCTTCCCTGAGGTGCCGCAGAACCAGCGGAATCTCCTCTGGCTTGTGAGAGCCATCCGCATCTAGAGTGACCACCAGTTCGCCTTTAGCGTGGCTGAAGCCGGACCTGAGGGCAAAACCTTTCCCCTGATGTGGCTCTTTTAAAACGTGGGCTCCCAGTTCCTTTGCTATGTCCGCTGACCTGTCGTCTGAGCCGTCATCGACAACCAGGATTTCGTGTGGGATGTCCAGTTTTTCCAGTGTTTTCTTTGTGCGAGTAACTATGTTGCCTACGGTTACTTCTTCGTTGAACACTGGAATGACGACAGAGACGGTGGGTTTTTTGTGTTCCCTGTCTTCGTTAGCCGTTGCCATCGTGTTTCAGAGATGATTACTTCATGAATTAAATAGTTTGCCAAGGTTTCCGGGTGGGCGGTTGGTGGTTTAACTTTTATATCCAATGGCGCTGATGTAGTTCTACAATGTTGTTTAAGCCTCCGGGCAATCTTTGATGGAGAGACTGAGCCACAGTGAAGCAAACTTTGCTGGAAATCAAGCAGAACATCGAGTCACGAAAAGAAACAGACAAAATCATGTGGTTCTCCATGTGGGCTGTTCTCTCCGTAGCCAGCTTCGGCATAGCATGGTTCCCAATGATATACTATCTAATCAAAAGGAGAAACACTCACTTCGCGAGACAAAAAAAACTGGAGACCCTAATCCTGTGCAAACTGAAAAAGACAAAACCAGAAAAGCAGCAGTCTGACTCTTCGTTAACAACGGTTCATTGTTCGTCCAGAAATGTGGCGGCGTGGACTCTTGCGACCCTCCTGATTTTTCCTGCCTTCTACATTTTCTATTTTCTGATGAGCGACCTCCGGAAGCATGAAGAGCATGAGCACGATTTCTTGGTTGAGGTGATGGAGTTGACGAAAGATTTGGATGTGCCTCTGGAAGTTCACGGCTTCTCTACTGTTTCAGGCTTCTCGGTGGGCAAGTATGTGGGGTTGAGTGTTGTGACGTGTGGTTTGGCTGCTGCGTATTGGCTTTACCGAATCTTCAATGACTACAACAGCCACTTCAAGATGCAATGGCAAAACGAGGACGCGCTGCTCAGTTTCCTCAGGTCATTGGACAAAAAGTCTGGTTAACCTTTTTTGTTTCGGCTGTTAATTTTTATATCTGTCTGGACATTACGAAGGTTTGAAGGCGCTGAAAAGGAAGCCAAAGTAATGGTTGATGTGTCTAAACTCGTTAAGGAATCGCTGAGAAATGTGAGTCCCTACTTTCACGGCGGAAACGTTTGGGAACTCTCAGAGAAACACAACATTCCTGTGGACCAGATTATCGACTTCAGCATCTCCACCAACCCCATGGGAGCCCCCGAAAAGGCTGTGGAAAGCATCCGCCAGCACCTAAACCTGATACACCATTACCCTGACCCAGACCCTGAGTGGCTTCTGGAGGCTCTCGCCGAATCCGCTGGCGTAAAACCAGACAACGTGATAGTGGGCAACGGCTCCACCGAGTTAATCTACCTGTTCAATGAGGTTTTCCTTGAGGACGGATACGAGGCTGTTATCCCAATTCCCTCCTTCAGCGAATACAAGGCAGCCATAGAACGTTTCGACGGCAACATGATGTTCCTGAAGTGTGACCCAGCAAACAATTTCAAGCTGAACCTTCAGGAACTGGAAGACTCTATCAACGAGAAGACGCGAATAATTTTTCTCTGCAACCCGAACAGCCCAACCGGGTGCCTGTACGAGAAAGGCGACATGCTGCAGGTCGTCAAGTTTGCCGCAGAAAATGATGTTCTTGTGTTCGTTGACGAGGATTACATCGACTTTGTTGAAGACAGCAAACGGTACTCCATGGCTGATTACGTTAACACATACAATAACCTGTTTGTTCTCAGGTCGTTAACCAAGTTTTTTGGTTTGGCAGGCGTCAGAATCGGCTTCGGCGTAGGCTCCCCCGACCTCGTGGATGCTCTGAAGAATGTGGTTATGCCTTGGAGCGTAAACAGTTCAGCCATGTTCGCCGCGGCGGAGGCAGTAAAGGACACAGAATTCATCAAGTCCAGTCGGCTTCTCCTCTCGAAGAGCAAGAGACAGATGCTGGAGATGCTCAAGACGGTTCCTTGGCTGAAGGTGTATCCGTCTGAAACCAACTTTTTGTTAATCGAAATCATCCGAGAAGACTTTACCTCAGCCCAACTTGCTGAGGCGCTTGCAAAGAAGGGGCTCCTAATCAGAGACTGTGAAGACTTCGATGGGTTAAACAACAGATTCTTCAGGGTGGCAGTTAGACGACCAGAAGAAAACAGGAAACTGGTAGAACAAATAAAATCTTTAGACAACCCCGAATAAATTCAGCTCGGTCATTGCTTCGTTTCTCGTTTGGTGCGAAGCAGATAACTTTTTGCAGACTCCAAATCTTCGAGAGAGTTCACGGTGAAAACGGCTTCAGGTCTGCTGCTGACAAGAACTTCCTGTTCCTGCTCCTCCAAGATTCGCTGTCCATCAATTATGTTTATCCCAGAAACCGCGTACGTTCGTCCCTCATGCTCGTAAGGCGAAACCGCTGACAATCCATACTCACGAAGAGCTTCTTCGGGGACAAGCACAGTTAAAGCAGGCTTGCCAGCCTCTTCGTATCGGCTGATTATCTGGTCCAGAAACTCTCCTGTTAGCAGAGGCAGATCGGCTGAAACAACCAAGACAGGGCACTTCAGGTTTGCGTCCTGAATTGCTTGCTGCATGTCAGCGTGGTATCCTTGTCCACCGGTTTCGATGACCTTCACGGATGCTTTTTCTGCTTCTTGCGCCGTTTTTGGACTGAACGATGTAACTGCCACGATTATGTCTGCGATTTTTTCGGATTCTTTGGTGGCTTCGATCACTCTTTGTATGATGGGTTTGCCCATGAACTGCGCCATCGGCTTTTCTGTGTCTCCGCGGAAGCGGGTTCCTTTTCCTCCCGCCATTACCAAAGCCACGACCCGCATCTTTAAATCACCAGCACAAGCAACGCAGCCATTCTCGCTATCTCGTTGGTGGCGCCGAAAATGTCGCCGTTTACGCCCCCAAAAAGGTGTTTACCCAAGAGTATCATGAATCCGCCCACCAGTATTCCAGCGGCTACAGCCAATGTGCCTCCTAGACCAAGCAGGGCAACGCCGACGGCAAGGGAGATGGCTAACGAAATCGCGTACAAGCCGTGGTTTTTTTGCATGAACTCGATGAAGCTTCTGCCCTTTCCCCTCTTGTCTTCGAGACGCTGCGGCGGGGATGCTCCCTGCCATGCGGTTGTAACCATAGCCAGCTTCGCTGACACCTCTGCCACTATGAGGGCTTGGATGACACAATCAGTTTCGGTCAGGAAGATGAGCACGAGCGTGAAGAAGGAGACGATGAGCGCAAGGAAGGCTCCTGCCCGCGTAACCGTCCACACGTGGGCAATGTCCATCTTCTCTTTGAGAGACGCCTTTCTTAAGCCCAAAGCGTTGCCCACGTCAACCAGCCCATCTGTGTGCTGAAGCCCAATCACCGCAAGCAGAAAAGCAACGGTCATGAAGCTTGCAAGCCCCTTGGCTGAAGCCTCGAAAAACGTTTGGTGGGCGCCTGAGAATATAAGCGTGTTTGCGGCGTTGAAGAGAAGAAGCAGAATGTTGGTTGTGAAGAAGCAGTATGTTCCGGCAAGGACGCCTATGATGATTCCTATTGCGGGAAACAGGAACATGTATCTGGCGGAGATGTCCAAGAAGCTTTCATCCATTTTGAATGGGATGGCTGTGAGAAAAGCCATCAGCCCCCTGATCACTCTTACAGCTTTCACTCTCTATCCCCTGCCTGTTGAACTCACGTGTTGCCTGCCTGTGGACGCGTGAACTCCCAGCAGACGTTGTATCTCCACAGGTCGCCCAGCTTAGTCAACTTTATCTCCTGTTCGTCAACTTCGATTAAACCCTTTTTTTCCAGTTTGCTGATTGTGCCTTCAAACGCTTCTTCCGGCAGTTTTCCGAAGCGCCTCTTGAACTCAATCTTGTCTACTGGTAGGCGGATGTAAAGCCGCATCATCATCTTTCCCATCTCATCCTCCACCGAACTCGCAGACAGCTTCGAAACCGGAAACCTTCCATCCTTAACCGCCTCAACGTACGCTTCGGCGGGTTCAATGTCCACGTAAGAAAATTTTCCTAAAGTTCCCATGAATGAGCCTGCGCCGCTGCTGAGAATCTCCATGCATGGCTCCTGGAAGTCCTCTGCTATTCTGGAGAATCGGTTATGGCATGTCGGGTTGTATCCCGCAGCCTTGAATACGTTCTGCGCCTCAAGATACATCTCTGTTTCGGCGTCTACATCTCCTCTGGGCGGCAAATCGCCTGACTGAATCTGCTGAGCTAGCCTTGTTCCCGGGTAAACGTCCAAAACGTAGCAGTCAACGCTTTCCACATCTAGCTCTAAGGCTCTTTGTACGTCGCTGTTCCAGACTTTCAGGGTCTGCCCTGGAATGTTGTACATCAGGTCGATGCTTACCCTGAGCCCCAGCTTGTGCGCGGTTTTAACGGTTTCCTCTGCGCTTCTTGCGTTATCTCGCAGATTAAACATTCTTCTCGTGTTGTCGTTGAAGGTCTGTATTCCCACGTCCAGCTGGTTCACCCCATATTCTGAGAGCGCCTTCATTTTCTTGTAGTCGAAATCGTGGGTGCAGCCTGTGATTTTGATTTCTCGGCGGTCATCGAAATTGAAGCTTTTTTCGCAGAACGACAAGAGGTCGATTGTCTGTTCGGTGGACATGAGGCTTGGGGTTCCACCCGCCACGTATATCTCAGCGAACTCGCTTGTTCTAACGTACTTTGTTTTTGCGTACATGTTCAGGGCTTTCTTCAGCGCAGACAGGTACTTGCCCATCTTGTTGTTGGAAATAAGTTCTGTGGGGAAGTAGCAGAAGCTGCACTTCATTGTGCAGAAGGGTATCCATGGCTGTAGTTCCTTTCTTTCGCTGCTGGTGTTCTCGGTTTCGAGAAAGTCTGTGAAGGCTTGCAGTGTTTCAGGCGCAACTTCTGGGTAGTCTCGGTAGGTGTAGGGTGGCCAGTGCTTGGTTTCTTTGTAGACAACTGGTGTTTCAGCGTGTTTATCTGTCATTATCTTGCTGTTTCTCCGTCATCTCGTTCTTTAAATCAATGCTAATTTGTGGCATAACAGTTTCGGAAGTTTTTGCCGACCAATGTATGCCTCTTTTACTTTGCTGTTTCTTGGAGCGTTTTCCTGTTTTAATGTTTTGCAACTTTTAAAGAGTATGTCTTTTTTTGGTGAAAAGTTGTGGGTGCAGGTTTTGGCAGAAACCTTATATAGAATTTTGTGCCTGAACCGTTTCTCTAGCAATTACGTAAAACAAGCATTGGTGAAGTAGTTTGATTTACTTTGTGATTGGTTTTGTGGTGCTCTTTGTTTTGATGCTGGTTGTCGGCATCAACGACCCTACAGGCGGAACAAGCATGAAGGGCTGGTGCTACCAATACTTGGCTGTGGCGCTGGTGTTCGATGCGCTTGCAGTTTTTGCCCTGTTCTACCAAAACGCCCTACTCACTGAACTGCTGCTGGGAGTCGCCGCAGGCTCCGCAACCGTGCTGGGCATCCACGTGGCGCACCACATCCAAGAAGAAAACGAAGGACACGGACACGAGCACTAACCCAAACAGGCACCTTTCCACCTTTTAGGCAACTGATTTAAGACAATTACTTGTTACTTTAGTGTGTTCTGGAGGTTTTATTATGAAAGAGTACGATTTAGTTTCTGTTGGCTCAGGCTCCGCGATGTCTGTTGTTGAGGCGATGATTAGCGAGAACCCGAAGCTCAGGGTTGCGGTCATAGACAAGGATGAGCCGGGCGGCATCTGCTTAACACGGGGCTGCATCCCCTCCAAGCTTCTTCTCTACCCCGCGGAGCTGGTGAGAACAATCGAAAAGGCGAAAACCCTCGGAATCGACTCCGAAATCAAACAGATAAACTTCAAACAGGTCATGGAGCGGATGAGGAACATAATCCGCGGCGACGTAAACAAGATTCGTCAGGGGCTTTCTCAATCCAAACATGTGGACTATTACCGTGAAGCCGCAGAGTTTGTCTCCCCATACACCTTGAAGGTTGGAAAAGAAATCGTCACCGCCAAGATGATAATTCTGGGCACAGGCTCCAAACCCGCTGTACCACCAATAAAGGGGGTAGAGGAAACGGGCTACCTTACCAGCGACTCAATCCTCAACATAACTGAACTGCCAAACAGCATCGTAATAGTGGGCGGCGGATACATAGCAGCGGAGTACAGCCACTTCCTCTCATCTATGGGGGCACAGGTCACGGTTATCGGCAGAAACCCCCAGTTTATCCCCGAGGAGGAGCCAGAGGTTTCAGCATTAGCCCAGAGAGAACTCGGAAAACATGTGACAATCCACGTTAACCATGAAGTCAGGGAGACAAAACCGACCTCAGAAGGCAAAAAAATGGTTGTCGCCGTCAACCGGGAGACCGGAAAAATGCTGGAGATAACCGCAGACGAACTGCTGATTGCAACCGGAAGAGCCTCCCTCTCAAACGTGCTTCATCCAGAAAAAGGAGCCATAGAAACTGACAGCCGCGGATGGATAACAGTTAACGAGTATCTGGAGACCTCGCAGCCTAACGTTTGGGCTCTCGGAGACGCCAACGGCAAATATCCCTTCAAGCATGTAGCCAACTACGAGGCATCCATCGTATACTATAATGCTGCGTTGAAACGGAAAGTGAAGGCTGACTATCATGCGGTGCCCCACGCCGTATTCACATACCCCGAGATTGCGGCGGTCGGTCTAGGAGAAAAGGAGGCGACAGAAAAGTATGGCGTGGACAAGCTGCTGATTGGCTTCTACAGGTACGCGGATACCGCTAAGGGGGAAGCCATGGACGCAGGGGACTGCTTCGTCAAAGTTATTGTGGAGCGGGGCACAATGAGGATTCTTGGCGCCCACATCATCGGACCATACGCCTCGGTTCTAATCCACGAAATCATACCCCTGATGTACACCAGCGAGCAAAGCAGTAAACCCATACGCGATTCCATGCACATCCACCCTGCACTCAGCGAAGTCGTAGAAAGAGCCTTCCGTTCTCTCATGCCGCCAGAGCATTACCGCCACATACTAGGGCACTACAAGCTTTTACCCTAACCAAGAAGCATATTACCCACTAAACAAAATTGGTGCAGAACCTAGTGGGCTATTTTTGTTTGGCTTTGATGCGTGGGATGCTGAATTGGTGCTCTATCTGCTTTCGGTAGAACATGTTGAATACGCAGAAGGGTATGATTCGGTTATCTGGAGTAATGTAGTGGATAACGCAGTGGTGCGCCCGCTCCACATCAAAGGTGTAGGGATCCATGAACGCCATGCACCCGATCAGCAGCAGCCTCCGTCTAATATACCCCAGAGAATCGTATGACGGGTCAGTGTGTATCTTAACCAAAGTCTTCACCGCATTCAGGAGACCAGCCTCCCGCTGCACTTTCCTCCAGTCTAACGAACGGAAGGAAGCCAAAAACAGCCTCAGATAGATTCCGATTTTGCTGATTTTTTTCGTTTTAATCAGCTTGTTCAGGTCTTCGAGGTCAGACATGAATTGTTTAAAGTTTAGGAAGCGGTTGATGGGCGTGAACATTTGGTTTCCTCGTCGGGAGACCAGAATCCAATTCCATAATCCACAGTATGAGGTTGGCGTGAATGGGGGCCATGCTTTTTGCAAGAACGTGTTCATGACCTTCAAGGGCGGGTCCATAACCGAAACGGGAAACAGGTCCTCCTCTTTTATCATCCCGTCTGTCTGTTCTTGGATTCTCTGGGCAAGCAGCGAGTTGCAGACCCTGTCTTTTCTGGAGACATCGTCGGGGGTTCTTCCAGTGAACGCCATCGGCTGAAACACTATTCCCCTTATGATGTCCACGTTTTTTGCGGCGAATTTAATCATGTCACCTACTTCGTTGTCGTTTATTCCGCCCTGCAAGGTTGGAACCAAAATAATCTCTATGTCATGTTCTCGGCAAAGCTCAACCAGCCTCAGCTTGTTCGGAAGCAGTTTTGCTCCCCTCAGCTTCTGGTATGGCGAATCCGTGAGCCCATCAAACTGCAGATACACAATGTTCAAGCCAGCCTTCTTCAGTTTCCTGACCAGCTCCGGGTCGTTGGACATTCTGATACCGTTGGTTGCCAAGAGAATCATAAATTTCAGGTCATGCGCCATCTTCACGATTTCAACTATGTCGTCGCGGACTGTGGGTTCTCCACCAGCAAACATCACCGCTAAGGGCGGCGGACTCTGCTTCTTCAGAAACTTGAGCATGCTGTGGATGTTTTCTTGGGTTGGCTTGTAGAGGTCAGGCGGTTGCGCCGCGTTGGCGAAGCATATTGGGCACCGTAGGTCGCACTCGTTGGTTACGTCGATGACTGCCATGACTGTTGCGGAAATGTGATTACCGCAGGTGGTTACTCCGCAGCCGTAGGGGCAGTTGTCCTGAAACGGTTCTGCAGAGGGTTTCTTGAGTTTTTCAGCCTCACGGTAGAGGTCTGCTCTGGTCCAGTATATGTCATTGAAGCTTCCATGCTCCTTGCACTCCTTTTGGATAACAACTTTGCCGTCTTTTTCAATAACGTATGCCTTTATTTTTTTGAGGCAAACTGGGCAAACGCTGAAAGTTTCCCTGAGAATTTTCTGTTCCTTCAAGTTAAAGCCCCTAAAACCAATGCGATTGGAATTAATATCATTGTTCTGGTCACTAATCTTTCGTGCTTCTTTACCAGTTCGGTGTTATCTGCTTTTCTGAGAAGGGTGACGCCGGAAACAACGAGGATTATGTCCCAGATGACTATCGGAATCAGGTATGCGTAGCCTACTGCATTCACCAGATACGGGATTGGGGAGCCTATCACGTTGAGCAGAAAGAAAACTGCTCCTACTCTGGTGGCGAATTTCTGTCCTTTCTTGGCTGCCAAGGTGGCGTATCCAGCCTTCAGGTCTCCCTCTAAACTCAGCACGTCACGCAACACGTTTCCGCCGATGCTGCCCATGCTCATAAACGACAAAGAGAACGATTTGAACGTAGGGTATCCGAACAGCGCGGTTCCGCCGTAAACGAAAGATGTTCCTATGAGAAAACCCATAAGGAAGCTTCCGAAGAAACCGGCACGCTTCTTTATGACTGTGGAGTACGCCACAAGAAGAACTGTGTCCATGAGGGCAAGTGCAAAGCAGAGCCAGTTGATTCTCAGGGACGCCGCCAGTCCGATGGCGAAAAGAACTGCTGCTGTCAGGAGAGCATGCCACGGCGCCAAAACCTGTGACGGTATGGGTCTGTTCTTTTTGACGATGGCGTCTGACTCTTGGTCGACGTAGTCGTTGAATGCGAAGCCTCCGGAGCTGATGCAGACCGCAGACAGGATTACCAGCGCCAGCAAACCAAAGTCTGGGACGCCTCTCTGCAGAGTAAAGATGGTTAAAACTGAGAGACCGCCGGTCATGAGCCAGTAGGGCGGTCGAAGAAGCATAACAAATGCTTTCAGTTTCGTCTTCAACGAAGTCATTTAAATCGGGCCTAATGTTTTCTTGAGTTTATTACTTTTTTCAGTCCTTCCTTCAGGCTGACTTGGGGTCTCCACTGTAGCTTGTTTACGGCTTTGCTGTTGTCCGCCAATGTTATGTCCATGTCTCCTTCCCAAGCTTGACCACCCTTAAAATTGACTTCAACGTTCTTCAGTTCCAGAATTTCGATAATCATCTGTGCCAGCTCCGACACCGCGGTTGTGGTTCCTGTGCCCACGTTAAACACCTCTCCCGGGGCTGCGGGTGAAGTTGCGGCTTTGAGCAGAATGTCGACCATGTCTGATATGTAAACGAAGTCTCGGGACTGTCTGCCTGTTCCCAGAACCTCCAGTTTGTCGGGTGTCTTCTGCAGTTTGTTGAGGAAATCGTATATTACTCCGTGGCAGTTTGGACCATAAACGTTGAATATGCGGAACATAACAACCTCTAAACCGTAAATCTCTTGGTAGAACCGACAACAGTTTTCGCCAAGCAGCTTTGACAACCCATAGAATGCTATTGGATGTGTCGGATAGGTCTCCGGCGTCGGTCTCTGCTTTGGGTTGCCGTAAACGGCGCAGGAGGACGAGAAGACCACTCTGGCGCCAGCTTTTCTTGCGGCTTCAAGAACATTCAATGTTCCGACAACATTGATTTCGGAGTCTTCTTGAGGGTTTTCCATGGAGAATGGAACACTTGTTTGGGCTGCCAGATGGAAGATTGCTTCACAGTTTTTTGTTGCTTTCTCCAGTGCCGAGCTGTTTCTGATGTCTTCCTGCACGAAGTTGAGACCCTTGTCCATGAGGTCTTTTATGAATTCGATTTTTCCTGAATACAGGTTGTCGTATGCCGTAACTTTGGCGCCTTGCTCCAAAAGTGTTCTGCAGAGGCTAGAGCCTATGAAGCCAGCGCCGCCGGTGACAACAACCTGCTTTTCCTTAAGGCTTTTCAAGGTTACTCCTCAGGATTTTATGGCTGGAATCTAAGGTCACACTCATTACTTAAACTTTCCACAAAATCATCTGTTCCAATAACAGAAAATCCCAAATCTAGCTAAACATCCTTTTATCTGTAAATCTGGGCTTCACGTTGCTTCTGCCGCTTCGATTGTGAGGTCTATCTGGCTTCCTGTTTGGTTCCAACAGTTTTCTGCTTCGTTGAAGAACAGCAGCTCAAACGTCACCGTGTTGGTTCCCGGCTCTTCTATGTTTATTGTAACCTCGAACTCCTCTTTTTCTCCGTTCGCCAAGGTTTTGTTGAAGCATCCCACGAGTTCGGCTGAATCTGATTCCTCAGCAGAGTTTTCCTCGTCTAATCTGACCTGCACCGAGTACTCTATTGTTGTGTCGTTATGGTTTTCTACGCCAACCCATACCGTGACTGTGCTGTTTTCGCCCAGAACCACAGTTTCTGGTAGGTTCTCTAGCTGTTTTTCTGAGTCAAGCAGATACAGCGCAGTGAACGGCTCTTTTTGCACTGGCGTGAAGAATGCCATGTAAACTAGAACTGTGGTCATAATCGCGAGGGCTGCCAGAATTGTGAGAATGATTGTTTTTTCTTCGCTGCTGTATTTGCCCGATTTTGTGTCCTTCTGGGTTTTCTTAATCTTCTTTTCCATGAAGTTCTTGTGTTGATTTCTTTTCAACCTGTTGTCATCCCCTGAAAAACGCTGGACCGCCTGTTCATACTGTAACCCTTCTCATGAGATAGAGTATCCTTTAGGTTTGTTACCATAAAAGAATTCTGAAGGTTTTCCATCCCCGGCTTCTCCTTACACGAACTCTTTGTATATCTGCTTTAGTTGGCGAACGTTCTCTTCCCACGTGAACCTTTCCTCAACAGTTCTTCTGGCTTCCGCGCCGAGCGCCGCTCCCAATCTTTCGTCTGACAGAAGCTTCGACAGCGCCCCAGCCATCGCCTCTGGGTTTATGGGGGGCACAAGAACCCCGTTTTTCATGTTCTCCAGTATTTCTGGTGTTCCTCCCACGGCTGTTGCGGTGACTGGCAGTCCACATGCCATGGCTTCTAGGAGCACCAGTGGTAGTCCTTCGCCTGAGGCTGAGGGTAGGACGAAGTGGTCGGCGGCGCCGTAGTAGGCTGGCAGCAGGTTGTCTGGGACGAAGCCTGCTAGTTTGATGTTTGCTTCGATTTTGAGTTCTTTTATGCGGGTTTCTATGAGTTTTCTGCTTGGTCCTTTTCCTGCAACCACAAACAGGGTGTCTGGGTGGTTCTGTGCCACGTGAGAGGCAGCTTCTAGGAGGGTGTCTAAGCCGTTCTTGTAGACGAGCCTGCGTACGCTGAAGACTATTTTCCTGTTTTCTGGTAACCCCAGCTTTCTTCTGCTTTCCTTTTTGTTTGCGGGGTGGAAGAAGTCTGTGTCTACGCCGTTGTAGATTACCCTAGTTTTTGTTTTGTCTGCGCCCAGACTCAGAACATACTTCATTGTTTCTTTGCTGACGGTGGTGATTCTGTCCGCCTGTTTCAAGACCTGTTTGCCCATGATAAGGTCGTTCAGCTGCTCAGCCACGTTGAGGACTGACCGGTAGTCGATGAATGTGTTGTGCTGGGTCACTATGAACGGCTTCTTGTATTTCTTGGCAACCATCCCCGCCATGCACGAAGCCATGTAAACGTGACCGTGCGCGTGCACCAAGTCGCACTTTTTTATGAGTTTTGTGAAGGGTTTGTAGGCGCTGAACGAGATTATGGGGTAAGGCACCCCGAAACGTTTCGCAACATTCAATGAAGGATAATGATGGATAGTTATTCCCTTGAGGGGATTCAGGTTTCGTCCCTCAAATTTGCTGGTCAAAACATCTATCTCATAGCCCTGCTCTGTCAATCTTTTGCTCTGCTCGTAAGAAACCTGCTCTATACCACCCTTGTGCGGCGGAAAATAGTGAGTGACAAGGCAAATTCGGGGCATAGTTGCACCGTGTAACCCTGCAAATTTAACAGTTTCGCACCATGATAAAGAAAAGTTGCAC